>Ga0136643_10006666_pt1 | contig 16558 bp, 7 predicted proteins | sample TergutLab28metaG_FD_96883 | JGI IMG/M metagenome (GOLD analysis project Ga0136643, IMG submission 96883) | Labiotermes labralis P1 segment gut microbial communities from Petit-Saut dam, French Guiana - Lab288 P1 (version 3) (version 3) | ecosystem: Host-associated > Arthropoda: Insects >... | reverse complement strand
TGGCAGTGGTTATTTTACATGTATACAAAACATGAAATCGGTTACTACTGAATTTAAGTCGGGAGGGCTACATGAGAAGCATGTAGTGGCAACTTGGAATCTTGGGAACCATCTCAGCATTTGATTTTAGACACAAGGAAACCCCAAAAAAAACATGTGTCGAGGTGGCCGGTCGCAGGACCTTCCGAATACTGACTTCTAGCCAGCAGTCCGGCATCTAAAGTAAAAAAAAAAAACAGCAATACACACACAGTACAACAAATACAAATAGGACAACTACAACAATACACACGGCCAACCAACAACAATTACACACAAGACAACTTAAAACTAGCGACTCATGATGATGGGCTTATAGATGCCCGAAACATGTACAGAAGAAAAAATCAGTTTAATAAGAAGTATGTGTACCTAGTTGGCTTGATTTGTAAATGATTATTTAATAGTAACTTTCAAAATTAGTAACATGTACAAATATGTTAATGAATGGGATATGTATGGAATCGTAGCTGCAGACGGGAATTTTCAAATCTCTGTGTTGTAACTTTAACAGGCTTATAAACTCACACGTACTTATTTCCTTCAAAAATCTAGAGTCAGTATTCTTGCTCTAAGTTCTAGTGTCCTTGTCAGTTCTAGGATTGCGAATAAACTGAGTCTGTTGTTTCAGCAGCCCATTACTGAGGGTTGTAATGGGAGATGAGCATGAAGCACTGATGGAATGATCATTTTCAGGTAAAACTAATATGCTCGGATAAAGAATTCCCCCGTGCCTCTGTGTCCACCATAAATTCTACTTGAGGCTATCCTAGGAAAAAATGGACCTCCGCAATGAGAAGAGAAAGATTGAACGCCTGAGAACCAGGTGCACGTTTTCAAGGTAAAAGCATGTAACTTTTGTGCCATACTCTGTATATTTGTCAGACGTTTCTCGGAACGGACTGGCTTTCGGGATACAAGTCTAGCGTCATTAAGAAATCAGTATGTTGGGCTAATAAAAAAGGGAGGTCCTTTTGGAAGTTTCTCTTAAGGGATGATATTTTAAAATGCACTGATGTTACAAATGCAGAGTTGTCTTTTGGTTGCACCACTGAGGTGGGAACTTCATTTTGAAACAGAATGGGTAAGCAAGTTGGTTGCTTCTGGTGTTGCTTTGAGACCAGCTAAAGAATGATTGTTTGCCGCCTGTTTTATTCAAACGACAAGGTACCGCTGGTGTGTGTGTGTGTGTGTGTGTGTGTGTGTGTGTGGCAACTACTGGCACAGCAGCTTCAGTTGCTAGGTAGTGTAAACGTACGTAAAAGCAACACGAACTATTTTATTGATGTTCATTCAGTAATCGCCTTGTGGGCATTTTTATAACATTCAGTAAATACTGCAATGAAATAAACATATTTAATTTAACTAATATAAAATAAATAGTCTATACGTGGTACGAATATTGAAGCTGGATCTAGATATTTAGTAACTTTGAACTTCAAAATCTGAAGTTCATATAAATAATACCTCCCTGAAAACATACAGATTTTCGATTACAAACAAAATTCTTTTAATAAGGTATTCCATTTTTGTTGCGAGGATCATAAGGAACACATAAACACACTGTCGGAAAAAATTAAAAAAACTTGAATGATAAAAATACTTGGGAGTTGTAAGTGTTGATGCGAGAATACTACAAAAATTTATCGTAGAGAATTAGGATCCGAGGTTATGAAATTTATTAATCTAGCTCAAGACACGTCGTAGTTGCGGGCCATTGTAAACACAGTAACAACTTCGAAGTTGAACATATTTGCCACGCACAAAGTTACAAAACACCATCTCTTTATAATACAGGACTATTAAACTTTCCTCCATAAATTTTAATTGAATAATCCAGTTGTACTTAAGATAAATCAAAGGTAATTGGCATTTACAGTCAACTACAACAATTTATGGTATTGAACCATTATCATCATCCGTCACCAGTTAGGCCTTGATAGACCTGTTTCGGCCTCGAGTAATAGTCTCTTCAAAGGACTTCCAAGTCGTCTTCTTGAACTTGGTCTACAGTTCAGTATTTTTGGTTTTGTTGTGTACAGCAGGCCCCTTACAGGCCTGGTGTGGCCCACAGGGTTCCAGGAAGTTACATGACAACGGCACAGGATGGTGGTAGGTTGTCAGCCTTACGCACCGGCCAACTTTACCCCCAGGAAATACTCCTGGTACTCATTTCTGTTAGAGGCTGAGTCGACCCCAGTGCCATAGTGCGATCGGAAGTATTTTATGCCAATGACAAATCCACACTAGCTGGGATCGAACCAGCGACTTTCCGATTTGTAGCACAGCTGTGCTACCGCGCTCCCCGGTTTTGTTGTGCACTGTATTGAAATATGCTCCAAAATGCTACATGTTTCCGTCTAAACGACTTGCTTTTAAATCATGTGCATTTATGTCCGAAAATGATAGTATAGACCGAAAAATATGGCACTGTTGAAGATTTTCGAATAAAATAAATTATTGTCTTTGACGGTAAACAAAAGTTACCGATCATTCCTCTATTTGTTTAGAATGTTATTATGACACATTTTTGGCCTGTGCTGGGCCATTATCAAGGAAAACGTGTAATCGTACAAGATGGGATAGTATTTCACGGCCTTACAGTTGCATCATTAATGCATTGACAAGGAACTATTTATGAATTATTGTAATTAAACTTCACAGTATTTGATAACATGGAAAAAATTTTAGGTCCATATTTTGATCAGTGTTTAAAGCATGTAATTCGAATGGTTTCGGAGTATCATGTGAATCGTCAAATATAAACGTCAGACCTCATGTAGAGTGTGCTAATTTACCATCAAACAATTTTCTGTTTTCATCTTCGTAAACAGAGTTATACATTACATCTCATATTATATTTATCTCCCAATCTAGGCGTCTGTCCCCATTTTGTGTTCGTATTATGCAAAATATTGTGATATAATACAGGCTATAATGTATGTTGATCTCATTGGTTCCCATATTCACTATTGACGTAGTTTTGTGATCAGATGGACAAGTGTGTCAAGAGTACTTGTTCAAAACGTATTATGTTGAGAGATTTTCCATTGTTGGTTGTAAAGTCCGTATCCGATAGATAAAATAATCACATTTTATTACTAATCAATTATAGATTAAAGAAGATAATCCGCTTTGGACAAAAATAAAAAGGAATATCCAGCTTGTAAGAATTTGGTGGTATCTGTGAGGGTAGGGATCCTGCTGCATTTAGTTTTTGTATTCATAACCCATTTGTGTTACCATAAAAAATGGTTAATCTTCGGCCATATTTGTCCCACGCCTCTTGCGACTTATGTTACTAAAATATTTTCATTTACTCCTATATCAGGATACGTGGAAGCGTTTAAACCCTGGATGATTGTCGTTAACCATTTGTGTTGGCTAGAGTTTCGATAAATTTTTTGGATGTGTTAGACGTTACACAAAATGTCCATGCTCCAAACCAGCGAAAAGTAAAATCAAGTTTCTTATTCCGATATCAGCAGGTGACCCTATGAAGACAGTGTACTTCGACTTTGCTTGGCCGCTGGTTCGAACCAGAGGGGAAACAAAACTATCTTTTTTGATTAGGTTTTCGAAATTCCTAGCCGTCTTTCTCTTTCGTAACATAAATTCAGTAGCAGTCTGCAAAATTCAGAAGAGTCGATATTTCATGACATACAGAGTATGAGTCAACTGTTTCAGACAAACCAAGAGTGCCCTGCTACATCCGTAGCAGGGTACTCTTCGCAACATAACATTACACAACACGGCATGCTGTCACAACACCCAACTTGTACAACGAAATTAATATGTGACTATTTCTATTGTGACTTCAGCGAGGAATATATAGCTCCCTGATGATGAACTTAGGACCGAAACATGTCGGAGCATTTTTAATGTTATAATGTGTAAATTTTATAAATTTTATATATGTGCAGTGGTTGGTGTAATAATTGAGTAATTTCGCTCAAATGTTTGAAAACTGTGGTCATTCCCAAATTTTTAACACCTAACTTAGTAGAGATGGCCAATGCTGAAACTAGAGTAAATATAAGAAATATTCAAGTAAGCTAGATGAAACTGTATTGTGAGGAGTTAGTTAAAAGTAACCCAGGAGACAGATAAGCTGTTAATTCAGTAATGAGGCTAAATGGAAGTCAATTTACGGCTTTACAAACAAAGAAAATTCAGAGTCAAAATATATTTTAAGATGTTTGGGGTATTTCGGACCATTCTGGCTTCATAATTTATTTCCAGATATCGAGCTATTATTGCTGTGTCTGTTTAACCTCTGGAGACTAAGTATGACTAAAGCCAGCAGGAGGTAGTGGGGAGTAATACTTCATTTGGGAACACTTAACAAAGTAGTGAACTTCGCGCGCTCCTCCGAGAAAGACACCTTTAGCCATAGTACAGGAAACAAAACATTTGGTTATGTTGGGAGTACTTTATGGTCTGAAGTAGTGAAGTGTGTTATGTTCTGGAGTGACATTTGCATAGCGTGGTCTTGGTACCTACTGGATCAATGATGTTGACTGCATGGCTTCGGTTTGGGACCTAAAGAATTCTTCAAGTTGTATGGCAAATTTCATCATGTTTTTGTTGTGAATCTTGCGTATGCTAGGTGCTTCTACACCGTAAGGTTATGCTGGGTATTGATGATGTGGTATCTATGGAAATACTGGGGCCTTGTGTAGAATGCACGTCAATGTCTGAATAAGTATGTTCAGCTATTGTTTCTTTTACTGAGTAAAACGGAAGAGATTGCAAGAAAAACCAACTGTTATTTATGGTCGGTCGAATATGAAGGTGAGTACTGAGAGACGCCCTTACTGTTTGTGTCGATACTGTAAAGAGAGATGTGATATTGTATTGTCAAATGGGATACGTATGTAACTGCTGCTGAGACATTTCGAGGCTTGTGTATATGAGACATAATTCAAGGCAATATTATTAGTTTTTCATGAAAAGGGCTTGGTGTTTTGAAAGTAGGTGGAGAGATTGAAGCCTGACTACTGTTAGACTAACGAGGAATTTGTGTTTAAACATTCTGATGGTCAGGCTCACAGATATTCACACGTTAGTTTAATTCATTTTCTCAGACAGAGTCTAGATCTACACGAAGACTTGTCAAAGGGAGACTTTATTCTTGTATTCATGAACTGTGTTCATGCCCTATGAAAATTATTTTTTTATTTTTTCTTATGTCTATATTCACAGTTTTTTTTTTATTTTTTCACCACACAATTGTGCCAAAAGGTAAAAATATTTTATTTAAATAAAGGGCTCGCAACACCCATTTTGCCTAACATTCATTGCTATTATTATTATTATCCCACTTGTTTTTAGATATTCTTAATTTATGATCTCTTCCTTTCGAAATATCCGATCATATAATTGTTTGTAGATTATTTCTTTGTGTCAGTCTCGTTAGCAAATTACAATTAAAGTTTGCGGTTACAAGGAGGAAAATATAATTCGAAAACAACAGTAGGGGCTCGAGTTGGATGAGATCGCTTCCAGCTTAAAAAGTCTACTAATGACACCACAACCGATTTATTTGAGGAGAGAGTTTTCTGTTTGCAAGAGACAGTGCAGTCTCATATCATTCGTTGTAGCTGGAGAACTCGCGTTTCTCTCTCTCTCTCTGTCATGCAAATACACGGAGCACATTCAGAATTCCAGGCACTGATCCCATTTAAAGCGTTTAAAATCTGGACCACACTTACATCAGCGTATCACAGGAAAAGAGGAAAGGTGAAAGACATGAAACATAAAGGCTGAAAAATCGTGAGGCTTCAGTAAGCAAACTGCTTGCTCTTCACACAGAATATCTGTTTTTTACGAGCATCCAGTCAACATAGTTAAGTTTTAAATACCTGAATTAAATTTTAATACAGAGAACAGTTAAAAAATTAACTACATTTGAATGACGCAGCTACCGGAGAGTGACCAGGTGGACCGTTTCCCGCAGTTGTCTTGCAGGTAAGAAGAGTGGCCCAAATAACTTGCCTCATAACCCTTCAAAGAACAGCAGTTGTTATATTGTAACATTTGACTTATAATTAGACAAACATTCAGATTACTAACAAAGTGCAAACTGCACGCGTGAGAATTGAACACGTAGCTCCATCATAAACAGATTAAACCACAACTGCTTCAGTTCAGTTTGTTTTACTCTCTTTATATCAAAGAAATTTGCGTTTTACTCACTCAGTCCGTCCATAGTTTCTGCATGGTAAATTAGTCTGGTATGCATTTTGAGCAAAATTAGGTTTTGGAATGTACGTTACACTTAGCTTGAAAGGGTTGTGTCCTTGACTGAGGGAAGCACTAGCCTCTATAAATGGAGAGGAACTTGAGGAAAATAAACAAACAAAGAATACTAAGTTTTCATGTTTCTTTAGCGATTGTTACTCGCATGATGCGCTTGTGGATCTTTACACCGTGCAGTACAGTTAGTTCTTTCGACTTTTCGGAAAAGCCTGCCACCTCCATCTTCAAGGTGAAAGAAAGGAAAACTTATCATACAGAACAGTGTAAAACCGAAGAAGACCATGCTTTGAACGCGAGAAATGTCTTAATTTCTTAAGCTTTGGATTGACAGCTGCCCACCCAGATGTTCAGACACAACACTCGTAAAATAATAGAAGTCACCGCAAAACAAAGTGCAACAGTTTTATTGAAAAGAAGAAAATCTTGACGAGACGCTATCTATCCACATAATGCGGACGTTGCACCTTCTCTGTCTGGTATAAAATAATAAATACCGGCCTCGCCTGAGGCCAATGTGGTGCTGCAGCACACAACTGGATGTCGCAGTGAGCAAGTGGATTATCGGATTGCCTGCCAATAAGGAATCGACGACTCGTGCCCAGAATTACTCAGCAAGAATATAAAAGTTAGTAAGAGGGGAGCCTCCCCAGTACGAAGGAAGGCTGAATCTGACGTACAGTGGCACCGCACATCACGTCACTGATGGCCCAGCGATCGAATCTCATAATCAGTCAACATTCGGGAAACTCTTGCCGTTACAACAACCTTCTTTTATATAACCTCAGTGTTCGAAAGTTCCGTCTGTTAAAAACAGGGCTTCCTTTAACCTTTAGACGCCTAACGTCAACTATAGTTGATGTACCGCACCGCTAACCTCCAAAGTTGCATTTTATATATTTATTCAACGAATATAAGTACCGAATATTTTAAACATGGTGTGTACGTTCCGTTTTTTTCTCTTCAAAATGCAGTTTGTTTCATAATTCTAACGTATTTGGTTCCTGTATTATTCATATTTTATATACAGAGTGTGCTAAAATTAAGAAAATAATTACGGCGCCAAAAGGTTAATAATAAAATAATATAAACAGCCAAATAGATGCAACAATAACAAATATTATTGATAATTACAATAAGCTCAACATGTTTCGGACGATAATTTCGCCCGAAACAATTTGAGCTTATTGTAATTATCATTAAAATTTGTTATTGTTGCATCTGAGTGGCTGTTTATATTATTGTATCAGTGATGCACTGTCACACAAACATCAAATTCAAAGGGCTTCCTTTCTTCCACACATTACTTTAAAATTTACATTATTTAAGTAATATATAACAAAATATTCAAACCGCTGTTGCATCTGCTTGAAAATTATAAGGATTCCAGTAGACATGCAGTGCTTAAGACGATTAGCTTTTTCGGAAAAGCAGCGCCGTGTAATTTTGTAGAAAGTCTAACTTTACGGCGCGACCTGCTGCGATCACCTTCAGAGGAGAAGTGCGCGTGTAGCAAACAGCTGGTCCTCCGTACATAATGTTGAAGATAAGTAGCAAATACTTACATTTCCCATGTTTATATCGATATTAAAAGAGGTTTTCTGGCACACAGTTCTTAGATAAATACATGAACTGAGAAGCATGAGCTAAGAAATTACAGATCTATCTTGTAAAGAAGTGACAGCTGTTATTATTGTTCAATCGGAGGTTGGTGCGAGGACCAACAAATTTGGGGTCACCCATCTTCCTATTTTGTGACTATCGATGTGTAGAATAACTATACTTGAAGCTGAGAGATTACTGATATCTAGTAGAAAAGGAATAAATAACATTAAAATCTTTTTTCTCTAGTTTTTTTTTTTCGTTTTCTGAAATCGGCTTAAGGGATAAGAGGCTGTGAAATGAAGGTCTGCTAAACTGTGGCGCCATATGCATTAGTAGCGATGCGTGCACGTTTCGAGAAGAACTTCTGCCTCCGTCTTGCTGGCTATTCTATCCTAATTATGAAGCCTGCCATTGTGTTGAATGAAACGTTGGCACCTGTTTACTAAAATGCACAGTGTCACATCATAATAGGCCGCTATCGACGGCAACAAGCTGCGATGTTATGTCACTGCAGCTACTTTAAAATAACTCTGATAATTGAAAGGTGCCAGCGCTTGTGTAAGCAGGCCTATTAAATGCTCATGGCACGCCTTGTGCTACAACATCGTAAGAATACAGTACAGCAGGCACACTGTGTCCACCTATTCCCAACATTTCGACACAAAACCCAACAACCACTGAAGTCCGCAGCAATTTCTTAACGAAACTTAATGCAATATTACGAGAAAACTTGAATACAAGGATAAGGAATAAACAGGAGGCTTGGGAAAGGAACATGAAGAGGAACTTCATAATTATTATTAGTATTATATAAGAAATATTTTATGGAACGGAAAATTAAGAAAAAAAGGTGACTGAACTACAAGCTGCACATTAAGAAACCGGGATTCGATGCTCTGCAGCAGCAGGAGATTTTCCTTTTCTCCACTACGTCCAGACCGTTTGTACGGCCCACCCAAACTCATATGCAACGAGTAACGGAGCTCCGCGAATAGGAATAAAACGGCCGAGGCGTGAAGCTTATCACTCGCCTCCATACGGTACGGAGTTTTAACGTTGCGTGGTGGTATGCCTACTGTCCCTGTGTCTTCATAGGATGGTGTTTAATTAAATACAGGTACTAATTGACTTACAAAATGTTATTATACTGGTCATATATAAGATTTGAGATGGGTGGGGCACATAGAATGCATGTGACTGACGAATGGTGTCTAAAAATTTGATTGAAAAATGAAGACGGGAAGAGATGCGTAGATGAGATGGAAGAATAAAACGCATTACAGTGAAACAGGGAGTGAAGCTACGAGGTGTATTCATCTGATACAGAACGATGTCAGTTGTGGGATTTTGTGGAAATGAAAATGAATGTTGGGGTCCAGGGACTGAGTTTAACTCTGTCTAATGAAACAAACTGACAAGTATTTATCGCATGAGAAAGAAAAGAACTCCAGTTTCTGAGACGTTCTATTCTGTTCGGAATGCTAGAAGATTATCACATTCCGGAGACACAAAAATGTTATCCTGGTATTCAAGTTAATATTTGTGAGGGTTTCTGTTGGTGAAAAACACGAAGCAGTAACCCTGCCCCAGTATCTGATAACAAAATTTGGAACTGTAGAGGAAGTCAGGTTGACTAAAATCCAACCAATCATGTTGTTCATTGTTCCACAAATTGCTTAACAAAGGGCTGTTGTTAGATAAGTAAGAAAACTGTAATGTTCCCAGTATCTGATAATAACTGGGAGATAGGTTCACAAATTTCCAACTGACGATAAGAGTGTAGTAAAGGTAAAAGGTAAAGCAATCCGGTTACAGGCCTGGACAGGCCCAGAGAGTTCTTAGGAAGTTAAGGTTCCCAGATTTCGTGAAAACGGCACAGGATGGTGGTAGGTTGCCAGCCTTACGCACCGGCCGCCTTTACCCCCAGGAAATACTCCTGGTACTCGATTCTGTTAGAGGTTGAGTCGACCCCAGGGCCATAGCGCGATCGGAAGGATTTTATGTCAATGAAAAATCCATTGACACCAGCTGGGATCGAACCAGCGACCTTCCGATTTGTAGCACAGCACGTTATGAGTGCAGTATTTTGTCAGATTATAAATTAGTCTACTATTGCAACTTAATTTTTGCTTGTAGAATTACAATTAATTCAACGTATTTCTTAAGGATTAGTTTTTAGGACCCACAAATATTTCATTGCCCCCTGGGAATAGATGGGGGGTTGGGGGGTGGGTGGGAGGTGGGAGGTGACAGAATGTCACTTATGAAGGGTTTCAGCAGAGTTTGTATGAATCGTGCAAGCATAACGTGTGTTGTTACGCTTCACATAATTCTTTTCTTTTAACATTGCTGTGTTTTGCAGAATAACTCTTGTACCAAACATTTTGTAGAGAATTTCCTGACATCTCTTACTCAGTTTATGACTGACTGAGTGTATTATACGGTAGACAGATATGTTTGCTTACCATTTCATTTACGTTGTCATGCCTACAAAATATACACCCGAGAACGTACATTTTATTCCTTCATTACTCGTTATACCACTGAAGAATCGAGATCAATATTTACTGACTTACATGGTGCCCCAAAAGCCTCTAAATGTTGGTTTCTACATCATGCTGAAGACAATACTCAGGCTTCAGAAAAAAGTACCATGGATACTAGGGAGAATGATGCTGGAGAATTTTTATCCTATGCCTACTCTCGTAGTCATTTGTTTTACGACTTCTTGAGCACTTCAGCCTATATGATGCTGAAAGATAGGTTAATTTGTGAAGGAAGAACTCGGCCGATCACCTTGGAACGGAAGTACGATAAGACTTAACGAAGTGAACCTGGGCTGTCTTTCGTTTCCTACAGACGAACGAACAAATAACAACCATAGTTATTACAAAATTTACTTCGTACTATCATCAATACATACGGCAGTTGGTGCTGTTGAAAAGACGTGTAATTATGGCAGTTACCTGTTGTATAAAAAACGTAATAAAGGAAAGGTCGATTACAATTCAAATTTACAGTTACATAACATAAAATATACAACATATTTCAGCTTTCAGGCCGTCATTTAGTAACAACAATTATAATATTACCGTAAAAAAAATTTTGGAAAAAAAATCATAGTACGAAGGAGAGCTCCTTCTTTGACTGCAAAGAAGAGAAAAGTTTTTTAAAAAGGCCGGGTGTTCTTTAAAGTCTGCGAGTTATATAAAATTAGAACCAGTATTTCTCTAATCCTGTATTAACTTCTAATCTTTCATTTTTCAGAAACACATAATATATAATTTTTTAATGATTTTGGAGAGTATCTGAATTATATCATAGCTGCAGGTGTACTGATCAAGAGTTTCCTGGATTTGGTAAAATATATTCATTTCTTTTGTGAATATCAGAATGTGTTCTCGAAGGATAATGTTGGCAGATGATATGGTGCATCTGCACCTTGCACAATCTATTTCGGGCGAGGAACGCTTGCAGTTGGAGGTTCAAGTCCACCGCTTAATTGGCAAAAAAATAATTGGTTCCATGTTCAAGAAGATATTTCTTTTCATATCACGTTTACATCTTTACGAATGTGGACACCATTCTTGGTAGAGCCCACACAATCCTGTATTTAGCCAATATGTTTGATATTCCCGTGAGAGGTTTCTTGTGCGAATTAAAGTTCAGAATCGATACACGTTTATGACAATCACTGAATAAAATATACCGGATTTGCAGGTTGCGCTTGTCGAGTTTTCCACTCTCTTTTTGCGTCAAGGAGAAAGAAACGCAGTTTTTAACCCTTTAAACGCCGAATTAAATCCCATCTGCCATCTGCTGGCATTATTAGGAGATCACCATATTCTCCACGTTAGCAGGATAAGGTTTAAAACAACGCCTGCGCTCTCAAAGCCACCGGATAGTGTCATCATAGTCTTACGCACAGTGCGCAGTATCATATTACGATCAACGTCGCAGGGAATTGGCGCCTGTTTGCACTATGCATTCGGGAATATCTCATCGAACATTCTGATTAAATGTTATAGTTAACAGGTCCGTCAATTACGTTAATCAAACGTTTTAACTTTCAAAAACGTATTTTGCTCACACGGTGCACTTACGTGTTTCATATGGTTTTAAAAATAAATAGGGATTATTCCTTTATAGAGTACATCCCCTTAATTTTTGTAATAAGAGAAGGATGTGCTCTCTGTGAGGTTCGAAATAAATCTCCCTCCTAGGAGAAACAGCTTTGAAAGAGGCTATGGACCTGTCGTAAGGCAGACTGGTGAATTATTATTATTATTATTATTATTTAGTTTTTCACAAAGAGAATTTAAGAATTATTTATCTCGTAGTGTTCTCTCTTTTCTCTCAACTTAACCGTTATCTTACTCGTCTAGAATAACACACACGTAAAACTTATGAAGAAGGCATCAGAAGTGTTCAAATTGAACCAAATTCATATGTAAGGACTGCTGCTATAAGTGGCGTAACTGAAAGTCGGACTTCTGCTTGATAGACCGCATGCATAGGAAAGGACCTTCGACCGGCCCAATCAAAGCAGATTTTCTGAATTTTTCCTCGGTAGTGGAACAAACCCTAAGTTGGTAGCCACATTTCACGTTGCACTGATGCTTCTCGTAGATAATTCCCAGTATTAACTTCAAATTTTCCGGCCAAAAGCATATCTCTAAATGTTACAGAAATTTCGTCATACTGTAGCTCCCCGGAACACAAATCAACAGCATTTACAATTCAGTTGAAATGCGCAGTTGCTTTGCCCTGCTGCACACCCGAACAGTCCACTTACTTTTCTTCCTAGCGCCCTACTTTGCCTCCAGCCCACCTTCACCAGATGCACGAGTGGGAACTGCCTGGGAACTCTCAGAACACTTGATTTTCTGTTCTCCCTCCCACCCGTGATAAAAGCAATGCAATGCCCCTTCTTGCTCTCCTCTCTCTTCACGCTTCTTCAAGAGTTAATTATAATTCTGATGTTCTCGTGCCAAGTCACGAATTCTGACAATTGTTATACTTTAATTTTTATACCAATGTCATTATGTGGGCAAGGATGCGCAGTCGGTATAGCGACGAGCTACGGGCTGGACGATCTGCGGATCGAATCCCGATAGGAGCGAGGTTTTCCGCACCTTCCCAGACCGGCCTTGGGGCCCACCCAGCCTCCTACACAGTGACTACAGATTCTTTCTTCCGGGGGTAAAGCGGCCCGGGCGTGACTTTAATCGCCCTACGCTGAGGTTAAAGAAGGAGTAGAACCGTACGTATACACCCCTGTGGGCCTTCATTACCTGTTCCAGGGTAAAGTTTACTTTTATCAATAATGTTATTTATTATAAAGACGAGCGTTTGAAGACTGAATACTTGCTAGCAAAGTAATTATCTTGTTTTCTCACAAAGTGTCTTCTCCCACGGCCTTCCATTTCAGCCACCCTTCTACTATTTTTCAATTCATCCCTTCCTCATTTTATAAGGTTGGTAACAAATCTGTTTTAACCACTGTCCAATCAGGGAACAAGACTCCATGAAAGATATTAATGCACATTACGTCGTGTGCTGTTCTAGTGTTTAAGACTGTGGGGGGAACAAGAATTTTTGTCACGCTTTTTACATCACTTCCTGTGTCAGCAAAATCTTTTGGCTGAGCTTCTCCTCTGAGCAGAAAGCTAATACTGACACACGTGTGGACAGACAAAGCTTGCGTGCAGCAGTCCGGCTTCTACCCACGTTGCAGAAATTCAAGCAATGGAAAACTTTGCGAAAGTAACATCGCAGTAGTAGGCCCTACGATGCACAGGGGTATATACATACACATACACACACAAACACTACTTTGACATTTAAATCTCTTTTATCTTTTAGTTTTACTTTTGCTTGCCTACAAAGTGTTTCTGTGTTTCCTGAAATTCTCACAAAAAACACCAATTATTTCACTACGCCAAATTAACAGGATTTTATTAGTAATTAACATGCAGTGTGGTCTCTGTCAGGTAGGAACTGAATTACTATACATTAAAAATAAACATTTAAAGATTCATGGAGTTTATATTAGAATAATGTATATAGATTCTTCCGGGAGAAGAATCAAGAAAATGTGTCTGTAAATTATGAAGGTATTCGCCCAAAAAATTAGTAATGTCTCAAAAATACAGATACTGAAATATTCTGTAACAAAAAATGCATACAATTATTCAGCGCACAAAACAATCAAGAGCTCTTTTTAGTGCAAAGCGCTTCCGTAAATCGTGCAAGCTGATATAATGAATGTACATTGAAGCAATCTGTTGATTTACCGAAATTACGATTCCTTCTAGTGGATTTTGTTGCTAATTTCTCTTTTCAGTTTCTCTGCCTGCCTTTTGCTGCTTACTTTTTAAAATGTTATGGTAAACCAAATGTCCAATTCACTGTTACATTAGAGAGCAATATCTTGTGTTCAGAACAGATGTGTTACAGTCCTTTTAATGTTAATACAATAATAGACACTCGTTTCTTTCTAACATATTACGTATTCCTGAAACCTCGCCAAATTGATGAAAGTAACCTACCTCAATAAAGGCTGATATTCAATCTAAAAGACACAGAACGTTATCTAACCAAATTTTGCTCAAACATTTTAGATCGCGACCCAAATTAGACCAATAGCTTTGCCTTACGACCCCAGGGGTTAGGTATAAAAGTGGGTGTTAAAAACGTGAATGGTACAACGAATACGAAATTTCAATAATTTAATAAACTGATGGATAAACATACGTGCATTTTATAGCAGTGTATGAACTCCAGTTGACTACTGTCACTCCTTTTATGGTGATTATATACCGAGTCAGTCTGCACTGTCTTGTAAATTTGAATTTTATCATATTTTGCGAGGCACTGCTCAAATTGAAAAACAAATTACCGAACCTAATAAAACGACTGCGAGGAGTCGATAATTATTTGAAGTGATTCGACAATGTTTCGTTGAGAGGCTGGCAAAACTGCTAGTCAATGATCTGTGACTCGTGTACAAGCCACCATAGTTAGAATGTCACTCCTAGTTTGTACACTTAGAAAATAAATTGACTGTACCCTCTTAATACACTTACCAAAGCACTGCGAGTTGATACTAAGTAAATTCATGAAACTGTTTCGCGACGCACTCATAATAAATTCGCAAACCAAATTTTAGTCGCATCTCATTTGATCGGAAACATTTATCTAACAACTACAACACTATTTAGAAAAAAATTCTGCATGTCTTGCATTTAACCGAGCGCTTCTAAGAAAAATTTATGGACAAAACACTTTAAAACATAGAGTTCCTTTAAGTAATTCAGTTAAATTTAATTTCTTGCCTCTTAAAGAAGTTACTGCCTTCCAATTACAAAATTACAAGCTTATTATAAATTAGTCGTTATTTACTCCGAGCATCTATAGCTAGCATAAATATATTCATTCGGAAAAATTCAAGAACTCTTGAATGTTAAATCAGGTGGTACACTGCGCTTTAAATTCCGTATAAAATGAATACCTGAGGTATTTACCGTCTTTGTAAAAGTACCCGTTTAGCTATTAATAAAACCTGTAATAGTTGAAATCAAAGCTTCAAGACCTCTAGTGACAAAGACAGTGTTGAGCCAGGTGCATAAAACACACATCCTTGCGAAAGATATACTCATATCTACATTAAGCAGTTGTACCCAAGGATTTCGTCAGAATTGCAAAGAATAATTCTGCAAACATTTTGGTGTCCCTCGGCTGTAAGGTTATTTACTCTTGTGTTGAAATACATAACCTGCGCAGCGCACAGACCGATACGTATACGGTAGGTCAGCGGCAAGTTAAACGTAAGTAGCTGTTAGACATCTTACACATTCTTTTTGGAACAACAATAAGAAGGACTAATCTAGTCCCCTAAGAAGTGACGTCTTGTGGTTTGTCACATGGATACCATCATACCAGATAAATATTTTGCCTTCAACTTGAGAGTACCCAAAACTACACTGAAGCTGGAAACAGCAGTTTTTTCTGAAAGACTTGTCTCCATCCACAAAATTACACCAAATCACATCCTAAAACTCAGTACCTTGATGTTCAGCTTCTTGGGGAATTCAAATCTCGCGATTTGTGAATAAGTTTAGAACATATTAATTTCGGAGAGAACTTGCCGATACTCAATTTAGAACTTCTGTCTTCTTATGTGCTAATACCGGAACACATAAAACGAAGTATTCATGTGCACTTACTTGTGGTTCAGAAACTTTACTACTGACTGCGTTGGAAAGATATGGATTGGAGTTCAGAAAAGAATGTTCAGATTATTTGGGTCTGATGGACAGAAATGGCAAGATGATGGAGGATGAGTAATGACAAGCCGTTTTTTTTTAGTTCTTAAGCAAATATTATTAAAGGAATTAAAAATACAAGCCATTAGCCTGAAATAATAATATAAACAACCAACTAGATGCAACAATAATAATTTTATTAACGACTTCAATCAGATCAACATGTTTCGGGAGATAATTTCGCTTATCCTCAGGAGCACTAGACTGTGTTTACAGCTTGTGGTATAAAGCACAGACGATGTTGCCTGCTGGCAGCAGGGGCGGTGTTTTATACCACAAGCTGTAAACACAGTCTAGAGCTCCTGAGGATAAGCGAAATTATCTCCCGA
>Ga0136643_10006665_pt1 | contig 16561 bp, 9 predicted proteins | sample TergutLab28metaG_FD_96883 | JGI IMG/M metagenome (GOLD analysis project Ga0136643, IMG submission 96883) | Labiotermes labralis P1 segment gut microbial communities from Petit-Saut dam, French Guiana - Lab288 P1 (version 3) (version 3) | ecosystem: Host-associated > Arthropoda: Insects >... | reverse complement strand
TAACCCTCTTTCTAAAAGCACTCGTTTTACAAGGAAGAGTCCCTAAGATTTCTGCAGGTAGTCGGTTCCAGAGTCGGATGGTCCTATTCACAAAGGAGAATTTCCCGATATCCGTTCTTTGCCGTTGTCCGTTGAGGGGGACATTTTATGGGGAAATATGTTTCGTACACAGGAAAGGGAAGAAGTTGTCAATACTGTCCTTACACTTCAACTTATCAATGGGAAAGTATTTGAGTGAATTACTCTTGTGAGACCGCTTATATTGTAGGCCTGCTAAAGTCCTATCTCCAACAGACGAATAAAGCGCTTTGCTAACACAAACTTTACAACCCACGAAACCTAATATTTTGAACATATCTGTTACACACGTGCGTCAATACGGTATATGTTTATATATGTATAGAACTTTCGAACAGCCCAAAGTTTGACGTTACTCTGTCATATATATAAATTCAGTACAGTTAAATTCGTAATCAAAGTGGGCTTCAAAAACAATTCATTCTTACAAAGCAGTCAGCAGATGCCTGTGTTTCGGTCGGTATTGCAGCATCGGCTATTGCCGTCGGCAATTGTGTGTACGAGAAACACTTATTTTAGGGCGTTCTTTAACCCTTTAACGCCTAATGTCAACTATAGTGGTCGTACCGCACCGCTAACCTCTATAGTTGCATTTTATATATTTATTCAACAAATATAGGTACTGAATATTTTAAACAAGGTATATAATCTCCGTTTTTTTCTCTTCAAAATGCAGTTTGTTTCATAATTCTAACTTATTTGGTTCCTGTATTATTTACATTTTATATACGGAGTGTGCTAAAATTAAAAAAATAATTCCGGCGCCAAAAGTTTAATGATGCTGACGGTAGACAATATTGTGCAGCGTAGGTGAGAAGTAAGTAACTTAGTATGGAGAAATGTTGGTAAGAAGCTAATGAAGGAAAGCCGAAGTACTCGGGGGGGGGAATCCTGTGCATTTGTTACTTTGCCTACCACACTGTACGTGGAATGCCCAAGGACCGAACCCGGAATATCCACCTGCACCAGGACAAGGTTCCAAGTAACAGTTAATATCCCGAGCTTATTTTAAGAACTTAGCAAGTTCATGGAGAGTATATCAGTACAACTGAGATTTATAGAACTCCGTATGGTTTATAATGTATGAGGGTGGATATGCGAAAGAGTTTCCTGCGGAAATAATAGCTGGCAATAGGAATCATCAAATTATACCGTTGCGTGCTCTGCCCACTTTACACTTGGTGCCCTTTAGAAGAAGGTTATATGGGCCCCCAAACCGGAACTTACACCAAGCCCGTAGTCTAATTACTGTAATTAAGGCGCCCAGATTTCTTCTCAGTTAATCTTACTAAATGTGAGCGCTCTCATTCTTCCATGCGTGCTACATAACCGAACAATTTGGTGCTTCCCGAAATAATCACAGTCATATTTTAGCGTTCAGTGAGAGTTAAAGTTTACGTTTCTTTAGTCTTCCACAGGCCTATTCTATGTCTAATAGGTTCAGGTCCCTTTTTTCTCATCATCACGTGATTCATAATCATCTTCAATTGCTAAATTGCCTTGCTTTTACTGAAAAGATTATTTTTATTAAAATCTATAAACACCCTGTACTTGATGCAAACGAATCGGAAGGGTTTAGAATGCAAAGTACTATAGTTTTGTTTGACTGTGACTGGCGCTTATATCATGATCCAAGTATTTTAAGCTGCAGGACATGTGTCTATCCAATTTTGATAATAACACAACCGAATTCTGTCAATAGAGTATTAGGCTAATGCTCCATAATGAAGAGCAGGGCAGGAGGCAACACGCTAGCATAACGTGTCTTAATACCGCATTTATCCTATATTAACTTAAAACTTTGGCTAAAATTTTGGGTTTTTGTATTGTGAAACTGCCTTGTAAGGGTGAATACACGAAACACGCTATCGAGACGGCAAGCTTGGACAAAATACCCTCATTCTCGTGCTACAAGTTTTGTATGTAATGCTTTGTGATATTTATCTGCTACAGTTTACTGTCACACCAACGAGACGCGCTGTATTTCATGCACTAAATAACTCCTTCCGACTTACAACTCCTATATTTCTAGAAGTATGAAGAATATCATTTCTACACCGAAGTCACGGAAAGATGTACAGTGGGTAGTGGAGATGACGACGCAAGAGGCTCCCAAAATTCTGCCTATTGTTGTACGTTCCTCCATCAACTTATGGCCAGTGTTATGGATCCCAAATCTCGTGTCTCTAGCTAATATTTTTATGTGATTTTTATCCATTTTGTGTCGCTGTTTTGTAGTCTAAAATGTGAGGCTTCTGAAAGCATCGTGATATAAAACACACATAATAAAATCTTCGTTTGAAAGGAATGGTTTTAAGATTTGTGGGGATTGTATGTGAGTGCAGTGGAGAGACGAGCCTATCTGTCGAAAGATGTTGTGGAATTGATGGATCCATTCCCTCGAGTTGCCTCAGAGTCTGTGTAGGTGTCATATATACACTGAAATTTTTTATCTTGTTGCTTTCAGCTTAAAACAACAATTCTGATGCTGGTTGGTTATATTCATATCACGACGTAAAAAAAAAAGACAATAAAACCTACTCTGTTTTTCTATTGAGCTCAGCCAAACTCTGTGTTCTGCTGAATGCAGTAAACACAGCCATCTTCCAAAGTTTTTGTGTATTACTAAGGATAGGCTTATGTACAATACGTAAGAAACATTCAGTGCTTATTTTACCTCAAAGAAAGCGTTTGTACTTACTTCATATACTGTGTTAAGTACAGTTTTTGCAGCGTCTGATATCAGACGGTATTGTGGGGCTCATTGGAAGAAGAAGTTCATTTTGTTCCAAGCCAGTTACCTGTTGAGATCGGTCAGTTGTCTTTCAGCATAATATACATTTACATGTAAAATCAAGAGACAAGAAGCTGCTGCTGTATTTACGGTGAAATATTTTTGTTCCTGATGTGTAAGTGCTGTGCTTCTACATATGAAACAGCAAGCCACTGCAGTGGCAACATAATTAATGTACACTCTGCATTCAGTAGATTTGTTATTTAATACATTATGGCACGTGTGTTAATTATAGGTTTGGGTACAATAACAACTGGCAGTGGCGAGCAAATTGCAAAGTGCAGAAGTTCTATCCTCAGGCACCTGCACGACCTTTACAAAGAGATATTCGGCATTCAGCAAACTGTTGTGACGTGTGTCTGTTTCATTTCCCACTACGGTAAATGTTCAACAAATGACATTCGTGAGATATGCGTTTAGTACCGAAATTACCACAACATGCAGCTTCGGAAAATCGAATGCTTCTGTAGTGTCCAAATTCCTTTTGCAACTTCGCATTTTCTGTTTACCAGTTCTCTCGTTTCCGAAACAGGAACATAAGATAAAGAAAAGACGGATCTTTTGCCTTTCTTTTACAGTATTTTACAAAATGAGACCATAATGAGGAGAAAGTCTGTGTCTGCGTGTTGCGTAATCGCGTGCGTGCGTGCAAGCAAAAAAAAAGTAATAATTATTTTACTATAATTAGTATTTTATTCTGCGTGTTTATTGCAGTAAATATTGTAGCACAAGGTCTTTATTGATCACTTAAAAGTCACTCGGGTAGAAAATAAAAATTTCGTTTTCAGAAATCTGGAAGTTTATAATCGTGTTCAGTGAACTAAATAACTTAGCTAACTTTTAGTAGCAGAAGTAGATATACGAACGACATTAAGACCAAACTCCTTCATTAGGCACAGCCCTCAACCAGTTTTATCTGCCTTCCTGCCTGATGCTCTCGCTCAATGGAAACCAATCTCAGTACCATTGTTCCATCTTTTCCTCAGATTTCAAAGTTTTTTCTTTATAATATATCCTACAGATTTGTTCTTAATTTATTTTTCCATCTTTAAATATATCTAGCTTATTTGCACGCCTTATGTACTTCACTACCTTATATTCTTATATATAAAGCTATCTCAATACTGAGAGTTTGAGGCTCCCAGAACTACTGGACAATATATACACGAACATGGCAAGGTTGTCAGCCCCATGCACCGACCGCCTTTACCATCAGGAGACATCCCTATTACTCATATCTGTTAGAGACTGAGTCGGACCCAGGACTATAGTGTGGCCGGAAGGATTAAGTGAATGAAAAATCGAATGGCCCCTTCGGGAATCGAACCCGCGACCTTCGGCTTGTGCCGCAGTGCCCTAACCAACTGCGCTACCGTGTGCCATTTAAAAAATGGCGACCTTCCGTCTGACGTCATTACTCTCATTCTTCATACCATCCCAGTCGGTCTTATTTTCCTAAACAGGTTAGTTTTCAGTACCTGCATTTCGGAATGTTTGAATTTACCTTGTCGATGCTGATTAGGATTGATGTACTCCGTGGCACGATGCCTCCAAATTCAGTGCCCATAAAAAGTTAACAATTGACTTGGTGCCGAACCTCATAATGGTTGAATCTTTACTTGATTTTCGTCGTTCCTTAAAATCAAAAGACTAAATTCCATAACGAAATATCAACTAATATTTCAAGCCTGTATACAGCGAAGCCTCTCGTGTTGCAAGAAAGACTGCTAGCCTAACTTTAGAGAGTGTTGAGGTTGCTGAGGCGAATCATGAATCAGACGGATACAGGAGTTGGGCGGATTTACCTGAAAAGTTACTGTTGATCGTCGCAGTGAACATGAAACTGTACGACTGTGCTCGTGTTCCGATCTCGCGGAGGAAGTCCGCAGACTCGTTCACTTCGCAGGTATAAACGAGTTCCGTCTCCGTGGTTTGAGTGCCAGGCCACTTACTAAACCTTTATTTTACCCAAAATTTTCGTTCAGGTTCTTATAATAAAACCAACTAGATACTACAGGTTATGCTGTGTGTACAGTGTTAGACTCCTGATGATGGACAGAGAAACTGTCCGAAACATGTAGAGTCCTAATCCAAAAATAAATTTGAGATATTAATGCATCTAGTTGGTTTTATTATAAGAATATATCACGATGCGCCGTCCTCTGAATGTCAGCTTCGTTCGGGTGTTTACGTAAACAGTAATCTCTGCAGCAATTTAGACATCGCTTTCCGTCTGCCGGTAGCACGGCTTTAAATTGTAAATTCGCCAGCGCGAAATACCTGATGATCCTGTTAAAGTTTCATTAAACAGCATTTCTCAAAGCATGTCTTCTATAGATCCGTCTGAGCGTTTTCCTCCCACTCCTCTCGCTGTTTTATAATCGGCCGCTTTCTCTGTTCTTTATCCATTAGTCTTCCATATGCATACTGTCTCTTCTGCCCAACCCTCAAAATCACTTTGTCATCACATCCATGATGTCGCTTTCCACGCACGATAGGGTAAAACGGCCGGGTCGTAACGTTGACCACCGACCTCCATCTAGTGCCGAGGTTGCAGAAATATGAGAGTTATACCAATACTCGCCTCTGTCCCCTCATGGCCTTTTATAGAGAGACATATACCTTTATATATATATATATATATATATATTTTATTTATTTGTATTCATATTTATATTTATATATTTTTATACATATATATGCGAATTTATATATACATACACTTATCTCTTTATGGACAAGTAATTTCCTAAATTGATCACCTGGTTCATCTTTCATAGGCAGAAAAATTTCTGGGCACTTTGCTCTCATATAGACCTCTTTGAACTTATATCCTTCCCTCAAAGGAAGACGCCGCATTTCTCAGCCACCTACACTTAAAGTAACTGGCAAAATTATTCATATAAAGCAGGTAACCCTACATGTGTATGTTTTTTTTCCCCCAGTGGCATTGTCATTGTGCAAGTTTTGAAAGCAGAATGTCCTTTCACAAGTTTTGTTCGTTAGGAATATTTGGTCGGCGGGGGGGGGGAGGGGGGAGATCCTCAGACAGCGGGGTAATTGCAGCGAAAATAGTATGTCTTGCTCTGATATACATATTGTGTACCGTATTGTGGTGGGCGACAGCTTCCTGGGAAAAATATGGAAACGAGGAGTTTCTAAATTTATTAATAACAAAGCTTTATTCAATATTTCTTCTCCTACAGTCACCATCCACGAAATGTGAGTCTACTTACTGAGAACTTTTATACATATATAGAGTATGTGGCGATTCATACCTGAAAATATTGAAAGTTTAAAATCCTCCATGAGATGTTTCTCTCAGTGTAATATAATTCTGTTCCCGGTAATTTCTGTTATTTTCACTTGCTTTGCACCCACATACGTGTGTTTTATTATTAACAAATGATTTGATATTGTAAGTTGACTGTAACATTTTTCTAATGTACCTGTAGACTAGCGCTACACATTTTTGAAAGAAAGGGCGTATAGCGGACAAAAAATGAAGTATTTTCTGCTTTGAGCATATACAATAGAGAATGTACAAAGAATATCAGCTGATTCCCAGTAAAACTAACTATACAGGGGAGACTAAACACACTGTGGCTACATTTACAGCATAAAAGTAAGGACAAAAGGCACATATGCAAAATATATTTTGTAACAAGACAATGAGAAATAATGTTGGACCTAAGGAAGTGGGGCTTGTTAGAAGTAAATGCTTCATAGCTGTATATATTGCATTTATTCTTTTTTTTTTGGGGCACGATAGCCACCATTGGGCCAGGACCTCCTCTTTCACGAGGTTTCTAGATCACACACAACGACGCACTACAGTCGGTAGGACTCCTGTGGAAGAGTGATTGCCTCGTCGCAGAGACCTCTACCTTACAACACACAACACACAATATAGACAGAAATCCATGCCCCAGGTGGGATTCGAACGCACAATTTCAGCAGACGAGAGGCCGGAGACCTACGCCTTAGACCTCGCGGCCACTGGGACCGGCATTCATTATATTTATAGGTTAATAAAATCAAGGTGAATTTCATATACAAAAAATGTAGGCCTAACAGACATGAGAATGTAAGAAATATATGTGTTATTTTGGTCGGGAGTGTTGTAAGGAAGAAACTACGTTAGACACTTACAAGTAAATGGTAGTGCGATAATATAGTGGATATTAAAGGAAGAGGGCTGGTGATATAGACTGGTGTCAGCTGTCTGTAAATATTGTCTGGTAATATACTCTTGTGGACATGGTACTGAACTCGCGAGCCCCATATAAATCAGTGCAGTATTTGACCAACTGCTGAAAAGTAATTCCGCTCCAGACTTTATATGAACCCTAACGTAAAGTATATGACAGACAAAAGGCTTGGTAGATACTTAACACAGTACCGGCTGTGGAGAGCAATTGAATAGGAAACCTCCAAAGGAGGAGACGAGAGACGAATGGTAGGCACCTACAAACTCATAAACCATTCAAAGTTCGAGTCTCTTTGCCTAACTAGGCATACAGAAAGTTTAAGAAATATGCGTTTGTCACTGAGACGGCAAATGCGTCTTTCGTCTCAAGGCGAAGTTGAGCTCACGTAAAATAATTGATAGGCGTCATATGGCATTCAGGAGTTGCTGAGGAACGCTAATATACAGGGTATTTGTCTTGTCACTCTTCACCAGACACCCATAACCTGTTTCCAGCTTGCACTCGAATTTGGATCCTGCCGTTAAAGAACCGGCTAACCAGACACATTTTTTTCTGTTTTCGTCTGATTTGTTATTAAAAAAAATTGCAATAAACGATATACAACAAGAACATACAATTGTAGATTCTCCGTTTAAATCCGTTCTGTCCTAAATCATTCGATGTACCGCACAACACACCGTAGAATAATGCAACAGAGTTCATCACCTCGAAAGTAGAGGCGAACACGATCACAACGATATCGGTTTGTGCTAGACCTCGTTTAAAACGTCAGATATTCCGCGGAACAAATTAATTACTCACTGTTAACCGTAACATTATCCCCCACAGTTAGAACAACGCTCGCTTATAACGACACAAAATATTCTGTCCCTTTCGTGATGACATAACCGAGTTCGGCTTTATTTTACATTACTGTAGACCAGTTGACATCAGCCGAAAATTTTGGGTTTACGTTTTATCCTGCCGTGAGGTACATTATTACGATGATGACGTCAGTCCTTCAGGCGTCGCAAGAAGTCTTAGAGTTTCATTCATTCCCATTGCCTAGTAACTGAAGAAAATTGGTTCCGTTTGTCAACCATGTGTGTTGCTACTCTTTCAGGTTCTCTTTTTTTCAATATTTCATTATCTTATTCAGGAATAAACTTGATTATTATGAATGGCTGGAGCACTATACGAACGAATTCACTTTTTCTTAATCAACCACTTCCTGAGAAAGGACTTTTCCGTCGCTTATAGTGTGAATATGACAGGTTGGAGGAGTGCTGTTGCTACAATTAGTTTGGTCTGGGTGAGGTTTGGTAATTACAGACTGTATTTCTATCTGTTTGGGTTCTAGAGTCCTATACAGCCAAAGTAACGAAATGGACTTTAAGCCCCTGAATCAATCAAAGCTAAAGTTGTGAGGCTGTGCATAATAATCCTTCGGAAAGCTGAAATGCATCAGCAGAGCGTGTACATTGTGTTTCAGAGTAAGGCCCTATGATGAGGCATTAACATACTCTTGAACCCACAAAAGCTCGTAACGAAATTAGTTGCCACTGTAAACGACTGGCTTGTTTCTACACAAGCAAGCTTCCATGTAACGATGCAGTAGAAAAGGCACGAAACTTCACGGTTTTACCGCCTCCTAAACATGTGCTTGTTCACATTCATGTTCGAGTATTTCATTCCGGTCTACGCCAGTCCCAGTAGCCGTGCGGTCCAAGGCGTAGGTCTGCGACCGCTCGCCTGCTGAGATCGTGGGTTCGAATCCCACTGGGGGCATGGATGTGTGTCTGTTGTGATTGTCGTATGATGTCAGGTAGAGTTCTCTACTACGAGCTGATCACTCGTCCAGAGGAGTCCTACCGACTGTGGTGCGTCGTTGTGTGTTCTCTAAACCTCGTGAATGAGGAGGCCCTGGCACACTGTGGGCTGTTGCGCCAAAGAAAGTTCAGGTCTATGCAGTTTCTATTTATTAAAGCGCCAAGCGATCAACGTAGTGACCAATAACAGAATCAATATAAACACAATTTACAAAATAGGAACATTGGAAAGAGGCACAAAAATATACGTGAAATATAATGACAAAGGAAGAATTATATAAAGCAGAAGTCACATGGCACAAGATGATGGTAAAACTACATTAATTTTTACATGATTGATTTAGCGTAAAAATGTCTACTTCTCTGTTATGAATTAACGTGTTCATTAGTTCTCTAATCATATACCTCCTTTAGTCTGTTGGTAATAATAAATCACACTTCTCGGAGTTACCATAAGAACTCAAATCCAAGTAATACTTCGCTTACAGAATTTTGCGTGTTCTCTTAAAACATAACTTTATTTCTGTCAATTTTTGTAACATCTCCACACAAGTATATCGCATCCCACGTGGCCAGAAATACGATACAGGTTGGGTATTAAGTCTAACAGAAAATATTCACGAAACATAACGACGAAATCATTTTTTAAAAATAGAACCCAATATACAATTCCTTCCATGCCTGGTCTTCAACAGAATTGTGGGTTTTGTTCTTTCTTTCACGAATATAATGTGACAGTTGCTTGCGTTTAATAAATAAGAAAATTAACCATTTAAAGGCGAATGGCAGACTGCTTTATTTAAAACCCCAGTCCGTACCGCGCTGTAAACACTTTTCATCTCGGTTATAAAAACCAATCAGTTTATGATGTAAGTGGCACAAGTCGCTGTTTGTTCTCAGATAAATACAAAACACTTATGTACAGTGTGGGCAGAGCGCACAGTTGTTGAATGCTAAACTTGTTGGTGCATCACGTAACCAGTAGGCTTTAAAAGGATAAACGCGTTTACACACAAATATTAAAAGGTCAACTGTCAGATTGTAATAACATAAAGAAAGGGAAACTGCTCGATGTAATAGTATTACAACTTCTGGACCTTCTTGTAGCGCTGCACTTTTGAAGCACCGTGTCTAATTAACCGAAGCAAGCTGCGGCTCTAGTCCGACCAGAGCCGGTACTAATGAACTCTCTTCAATCGAGTGTTCATGTACAGTACCGTTCCGTCGGTATTATCAACCGCCGCATTTATTCCTACTTCTTCTGTACGGTATGTCGTTCGGAGAGCATAAATTTCGCACCAGCTGCGAAAAATTGCATATTAATCCCTTAAAACACGGTTAAATATATGACGTCACTTGTTTTAACGTCGAAAACTTGTGCAATTTGCTTATTGATATTGTTTATGGATGTCATATGTCTCGCAAAGGAAAGTAAGCTGGTTATTTCCCTAAGCAGAGCTAAAATTGATCTTTGTAATGACAAAGCACGTCGTGCCCTGAGAGGTACAATTTTGAAATTTTGTATATATCGAGATTCTCTTCAAAGATTTAAAAGGCCGATCCATTACAGACAATGCAGAATAACTCATTCTGTTAGTACAAGTGTTCAAGAAGTGTCACTACACAACTCACAGGTCAAGGCTTCTCGCTCTACCAATTATCGTCATCACAAGAAAGTATTTCCCGCTGACACGAAGTTGTAATTTTTTAATTTTCCTCCAGAATGAGCTCATTCGTTTCAAATATCTAACCTTATAAGCCACTGTATAGTTACGTGCCCCTGTGGTGGTAAAATTAATGTTTAGACAACAGTCACGGGAAAAAATCTGTCTCCCTAATAAATAAATAAATTATATATATATATATATATATATATATACTCCCCGTCTTTATCTTAATGAAAGAGTTTCATTCTGTACTAAATATTTCACCCTTCTTCCTATCAGCAGTACAAGGAACTAATGCCACTCAAGTTCATATTAAATTCCCACATCAAAGAATTAAATATAGTTACAATTTATCATTAAAATTTATAATCATTTGACTATTAACAAGAAGTGTCTGGTTCCTTTTAATATCTTTAAACAAATGAAGGTTATTGTAAACTCTACATACATTAGTTACACATAATGCTGACCAAAAAAATGTCGATATATATATATATATATATATATATATATATATATATATATATATATACTTACTCCACGGTGCAGAGTCCTTCTTGAGAAGCTAACTGGTTTGCAGCTAGTCAAGAATTTCCCCGCATTTCACGGAACCCGAAGGTTCATTATCGCACTCACAAGCGTCCGCCAACTGTCTCTATCCTGGGCCAGCCCAATCCAGTCCGTATACCCACATCCCACCTCCTGGAGATCCATCCTAATATTATCCACCCATCTACGTCTAGGTCTCCACATTGGTCTCCTTCCCTCCGGTTTCCCTACCAAGACCCTATACACCCCCCTCTCCTCACCCATACGCGCCACATGCCCATCCCATCTCATTCTTCTCGATTTTATTACCCGCACAATATTGGGTGAGGAGTACAGATCATTTAGCTCCTCGTTATGCAATCTCTTACAGTTTGAGGAAGGTTTTTGAAAAATATTTTTAAGAGATATTGGTTATTCTGGGACGTTACACAGTGTAAACTGGTTTTTAACGTAACGTCCTACAAGAACGGGTATATTACTTGCACTGGGGCGGAAGGATGAAATCTCAAAAATATATTTAAGTTTCGAAAACAAAGGAGGATGTGCCGTTTTATCCGTAAAAACGTAGACTTGCAGTCAACCAAGAAATGTCTCTGCTTCGTTGATTGTCGTGAAGCCTGGGAGCCTCAAACTCCTGGACCCATCAGGGCCTGTCCAGGCGCGAGCTTCTCACGTCTCTCTACACCTTGCATCCGCTCTTATTTCGTCGCCCTAATATTTTGCAAAGAGTACAAATAATGCAGCTCCTCTTTATGAAATTTTCGAAAACTTTCTCTTATTTTGCCCTTCTGTTTTCCAGTTATTCATTTCGGTATTTGCAGTCAGACAACCTAAATCTATGTTTATCTCTCATAGTGTGAAAGACCGTGCCTGACATCCGTACAAAAAGTTCAAATTATTTACTTTTACATAGAATTGAATCTTTATATTCTTAGGTAGGATACAAGAAGGCGACACGTTTTAAAATACAAGGTAAAAGCAGCCTTCTCTTAAATTGCATGGAGTAATTTTGATAATGTACTGTCTTCCTTTATAAGGATGTCTTCCATTACAATGTACGTGTGTTGTAAGTACAAGGACGAACTTGATGTTTGTGAGACCGTGCATCATTAGAACGACGAAGTAAGCAACCAACAAGATGCAACAAATTCCGTTTATTGATCTTTTTAGATCAACTCTACATGTTTCGGTCGACAAACTCGCCCATCCTCAGGAGCACTTTTTGACTGTATATACAGCTTTTGGTACAATGCACCGATATTGCTACCGACCGGTCAGCAGCAATATCGGTGCATTGTACCAAAAGTTGTATATACAGTCTAAAAGTGCTCCTGAGGATGGGCGAGTTTGTCTCCCGAAACATGTAGAGCTGATTTAATAAGATCAATAAACGGAATTTGTTGCATCTTGTTGGTTGCTTTACATCGTCATACAAGGATGAGTCAAATGAAAACCTTAAATATTTATATATAATTCTCATCGCATCTTTAAGGTCTGCATTTGACTCTCCCTCGCATGTAACATATTCGGACCATTTAAACAGAGCAGAACAGATTGCTTTCAACCGAATAGTAAATAAAAGATAAATCATCTTTCAGCTTATATTGAGGTTTTCAATACAAAGTAATAAAATTGCACGTCTGTACCCTAAGCTTTCCATGCAAATGTTTAATTGCTGCGGAGATGTCTTCTCGTACGTCGTGTTTTTAAATGTTGGACGAAAAATTAATTACCCTTGCGAGGGCTGTGTGATACAGAAGAAGATGGGACATATCTGGACCGTGTCTTTGTTGCTGCAGTTTTTCACCTGTAGTAACTTCATGAAAATATTACGTGAAAATAATTTTCACCTTGGACACCCCTTGTGTTGTACAATCTGTATATGAAGCGTCTCCGTTGGTTTGAAACTCATATGTATAGAGAAGTTGTCAATGACGCACAAATCACTCATTTGCAAATGTTTATTATCTGGCAGCTGTTTCGATCTCGAATATAAGCCATCAACTGGTCATTGTGCAAGAATGCAAATCCATATGGAAACTAAATACAATGAGGTAGGAGATCCCTTAAATCAAGGTATTTAGTTTCCGTTTGCATTTATATTCACTCGAGGGCCAAACTATTTGTCAAAAGAGTGAATTTTTGTAATTGAAAACTTTGTTATATATTTATGCTGTATATGTTACGAGGTAGTTATTGACAACAATCCTCTGAGTGGAAATAATTGCGTTGAAAGGTGTATGACAATGTACAGCACTGACACAATATCTTCTATATGCGAGATGTTTCTTAAATTGTTATAGTCGCTCAGACAATATTAATTTTTTGTTTTGGTTCAAGGAACACAAACCAAATTATCATACTAAGAGCTTTAATCATTAAACACTATCCTCTAGCATTTCGGTTCATTCTGCTCCTCCTCCTCCTACCCCTTCTCCTCCTCCACCTTCTCCTCCTTCTTTTCAGAGGTATCTTTTGATTTTTCCCTCCGATGTAGGATAATCTTCTCACGTTGTTTTCCGACAAAGTTGTTTTATGCTCTCCTCAAGAGATGGTAGCGCACACATTTGTTCCTGCAAACATTCAATATTCCTGTAATTCGTACAGTACTAAAGGGGATAGCCTAAGGATACTGTTGTTTTGTAATTAACCCGAGGCCTTGAGGAAAAATACAGAGAAATTCGTCATTTTATCTGAATAATGACATGAAGCTATAACAAAATATAGTCGTAAGAAAGTAAATTCGATTTTGGCGCCTTTAAGTAATTAGTAGGTAACGTTTAAGTGTAATTAATTCAAGATTAAGGGAAGAAGATGAACAGGTAGCATTACGAGAGGAAGAACAATGGGTTTTGAGGAAGAGACGCCATGTTCAGTGAACGTTTAAATTTTGAACCCGATTAGGAAGACTATAGTAAGAAAGTGCTTTTTTTTTTTGGTTATGTTCAGTCAGTGCCTGAGTAGGCGCAGACGGTGTGGCACATTTAAGTGAAAAAGCTGGTCAATAGGTTCAATAGAACAGCTGATACATATGTACAAATAATCTAGTATTTATATTTAAAGAGACGCAATTTACTGAAACGTATGAAGAGTTTAATTAAATCTGGTTTTTGAAAAGACAAATTACGCGACATAATTTATATATTTTGATTTTATACACTGACGAAAAAATAGTACTTTTTATAATACCTAGTTTAGTGCAATTTTTTTATTATTGCACACAATTACAAGTAATAGTCACAGATGATTAAATGGAAACATCAGCAACATGATTCCAGTATATGGATTTACACAAATATATAAACACAAACATATAGACAAACATACATGTGTACATACATACACACACACATTTACAGTACATACATACATACATACATACATACATACATACATACATACATACATACATACATACATACATACATACGTACGTACATACATACAACATACATACAGACATACGTACAGACATACGTACGTTCATACATACATACATACATACATACATACATACATACATACATACATACATACATACATACAGACATACGTACGTACATACATTCATACGTACATACATACATATATATACACACACACACATATATACATAACACACATATACATATACACACACCTAAGTCCGTACAAAATATACACACATACACTCAGTGCCATCCAGCGCCGAGGCTAAAAAAAAGGAGCACATCTCTACCTTTACTTCTCTTCTGTGCTCTTATGACAGGTTACAGTGCAACTTTACATTAACTTTTACTTACATAAAGGAAATCTGAAATTAGAGCTACTTCTAACGCGATAAACTGTGAATATGTGGACCTGAGAAAAGTCACGAAATATAATAAAAGGTAAAGTGATCCCGTTACAGACCCGGTGTGGCCCAGAGGGTGGGTATAGGTATAGCTCTACTCTTCCATGACCGCGGCACTAGAAGGGGGTGAGTGGTCAGCAGCACGGCCCGGCCGCACTCTACCCTCGGGAAAGATCCGGTACCAATTTTACAGGAGACTGGGTGGGCACCAGGGCAGGTATGGACGATGGACGGGCGGAAAATCTCGTCCCCACCGGGATTCAATCCCAGACCATCCAGCCCGCAATCAGTCGCTATACCGACTGAGCTACTCGGTCCACCACGAAATATAATATTGTTTTATATTGTACAATATATGTTACATAATATATAATTTATATTTTATAATAACACAGTAAAATAATATGTAACATATAATATATTATTACTATTATTATTAAGGATCATGAACAATAAGACCTAAAGCACAGATATTAAAATACACATAATTAAACCTTCACTTGCGGTATTGCTTGGATATGTAACGTAGAAAGGAACGAAGCTGAAGGAGTTTGAGAAAAGGATGTGGAGCAGGTATTTGGGCCTAGGCAGCAGGAAACAGCCGAAAGGTGTGCACGTTAGCAGTTATGTAATTTGTACCCTTTCCAAATATTATTTGGGTGATTCGATCGCTATAAGTGAGATGAAATGAGCATGTAGCACACATTGTTGACAAAAATGCTTACAGAGTGTAGAACGAAAAACCGAAGGAAAGAGGCAACTCGGAAGACCTTGGTGTAAAGGGTATTATATTACTAAAATGGTTCTTAATAAAATAAGATGGAAGGAACTGTTCTGGATTCATCTAGTTTAGGACAGGAACAAGTGGCTGCTTCTTGTGAATAAGGTAATGAAATTACAAAATATAGGCTTTAGGACTTTTTTCCATCGCATGTATTGAAATCCAAAGCATACGACAGAAGAAGTCCAAAACCTTAACGAGTTAAAATGCCAGACACCATCGACAGAAGTTTATACAGCAGTATTACTGCAGCACTTAAAGTTTACATTTAATATGTTGAGTCGAATTTGTGGACTGAAAGAGGAACCATTAGTGTTTCAAGGACTCCACTCTGTGGCCTTAGAGAGACTGGGAATCAGTCTGTCAAACACTTAAGTCTGTCAGTCAATTACTTAATGTAATTATAGTTAATTATTTGATTTGGTTAATTAGTTACCTTAGCTTTGATTGTTTAGATATTATGTTATTTTTTGCTCAACAGTAAGTCAATCAGTTAATTGTTTGCTTACCTGCCTGTTTGCTTGGTCAGCCAGTCGGCCAAGTATTCGGTCAGTTAACCAGTCAATCATCCAGTTAGTTAGTTAGTTAGTTAATAAGTTATTTAGTTAGAAATGCAAATCCCGGAAAGCCCTCTTTTTTTTAGATTTTTACAGAATCTACGTCTTGTTATGTCAAAAGCTTTCGTTATGTTTACGATAATACCGGCAGAGGGAAGAGAATCCATATTCTAACGTGATAACTCGACCATCCATATTCTAACGTGATAACTCGACCATCCATATTCTAACGTGATAACTCGACCATCCATATTCTAACGTGATAACTCGACCATCCATATTCT
>Ga0136643_10006662_pt1 | contig 16564 bp, 17 predicted proteins | sample TergutLab28metaG_FD_96883 | JGI IMG/M metagenome (GOLD analysis project Ga0136643, IMG submission 96883) | Labiotermes labralis P1 segment gut microbial communities from Petit-Saut dam, French Guiana - Lab288 P1 (version 3) (version 3) | ecosystem: Host-associated > Arthropoda: Insects >... | reverse complement strand
TACTAGTATAGTGATGGGGGTTGAGTGATAAACGGCGGGGGGGGGGGGGGGGGGGGGGGGGGGTTAACTGGGACAGGGGAGGGGGGATTTAATATTAAAAAGGGGAAAAAAAGGGGGGGGGGGGGGGGGAAGATGGGTTTGTTTCCTCTTGAATAATTTTTTATTTGTCACTCTTCAACTCAGTAGCCAAAAAACTATTCTTACGTAGAAAAAATATTGGACGGGCATTTGGTCGCCCTTGCACCTCCTAAGGTACGCCTATGGGCAGAACCATCCCTAACGATAAACCGGACATCATAATCTGTAATAATGACAGAGGAATATGGCCGTAATTAGACATTGCAATTTTATGAAACGCAAATGTGGTCAAGAAAAAGCCGAAAATATTTTAAAATGTGAAGGCTTTATGAAACAATTACAGCGAATGTATAATGCAAAAAAAAAGTTATACCAGTAATAACAGGGGCAAGTGTAACCATCTCAAAATCATCAGAAAATACCTGAACAACATTTTTAAGCTTTAGGTTTCTGTGACCGTGCATCGTGAGCAAATTGTGAAGTGAGAGAGAAAACCAACAAGATGCAACAGTTAGATGTTCATTACCAACACTTTCTCAACATGTTTCGGGCATCATTATGCCCACCTTCAGGAGACCAAGACGTGTGTTACTGCTCGCACCCTACAATGCAGCGCCCCACAACCGCTACCAACCACATCCAGCAGTACCAGCGCAGCACACCATGTGCAGTAACACACGTCTTGGTCTCCTGAAGATGGGCATAATGATGCCCGAAACACGTTGAGAAAGTGTTGATAATAAACATCTAACTGTTGCATCTTGTTGGTTCTCTCTCTCACTTCACAACCTGAACAACACCTGCAAAAAAACGAGACCAAAGAACTACAGAAAACAGTCATACTGTGCACTTCACACACACTACGTCAAGGACTGATGTAAAACTACAAAACGTTTATCAGGTGTACCATAGACTAGAAATACAAGTAACTGCAAAGTTATATGCCCTAGAAACATGGATTGTTTCAGTAACACAAAAAGTATCTAAAACGCTTGGATCATCTCCAGCAGTGAGTACCCCGCACTAAACAAGGAAAAAGATTCACATCAGGAGATGTCTTCGAGGCACAGCCCAACAACATGTTGACCCAGTCCTTTATCTTTTTAACTGTGGGGAATTTAAAAACCCTGATGTATTCAGCTCCGACTTCAAATGAACAGACACTTAACCAACACATGTCTGACGTCTTTCAAACCATTCGCAACCGCCCCTGAACCTCTGAAATGGCGCGACAGTCCATGATCAGACGTGCCCATGGGTGCATTGATTCAGGTGGAAGACATTTTGAGCACTTGTTGTGAATTGTGACTGGATAAACAGTAAGAAGACGCAGCTGAGAATGCACTCAAAATCTTGGGAGAAGACATTCTCAGAATAATGACACAACTGATCAATAACGTATAAGAAACTGGAGAATGGCCCAAATGAATTTACTGAGGCAACAATGATTGCCTTAGAGAAGAAGCCAAACGTTACAAAATGCAGCGACAACCGCACAATCAGCCTCACAGCACATACAGCAAAGATAGTAGCAAGGATACTTGAGGAAGGATTGGAAGGAAAACCGAGGACGTATTTGCAGAAAATCAGTTTGGATTTGGGAGAGAAAAAATGAATCAGGGATGCAATTGGGATGCTGAGAATAATATCAGAAAAAACTATGAACATGGAGGAGGAACTGTGTGTGTGTGTGTGTGTGTGTGTGTGTGTGTGTGCGCGCGCGCGAGCGCGTGTGTGTGCGTGCGTGTGTGCTTCAAAGACTGGCAGAAAACATTTTCCAGTGTAAACTAGACCAAATTAATGCAGATCCTAAAGGCAACTGGTATCGATAGGCGCGAGAGAATAGTGAGCAGCAACTGTGCATGGATCAGAGTGTTAAACTAAAACTGGATCAGGGGAAAACAAGAAGTGTGAAGACTGGAAGAGTTGGACAAGGATGTCGTTTGTCGCCGATTCTATTCAACTTGTACAGCGGATACCTGACCAAGGAAGCTATTGAAAGATCTGGAAACTTCAAAATATGATGACAAGTAATTCGCAATGAAATATGCAGACGACCTCGTGCTACTGGCTAAGGAAGAAGTGGTGCTACAGGGCATGATTGATGGACTAACTAAAACTGGAAGATTCTATGCAATGGGAACGAATGTTGAAAAAAAAACTAAGGTGATCAGAACATCAAGGCAATAATCCCAATACCGATTATGACAGATCCAAAACAGCCGGAGAATGTGTAACCTTTCAACTACTTGGGTAGCATGATAAGGAATGACGCAAGACGTACACAGGAAATTAAATCCGGGTTACTATGGCAAAAACAGCATTCAACAATAAAAAGACTCTTGTCACCAGCAAATTGGACTTATTAACTACAGGAGTACTAGATTTGGAGTACAACTTTGTATGGTGCTGAAACTTGGGGACTTTGGAAAGTTGATCAGAAATATCTGGAAGGTTCTAAAATGTGGTACTGAAGAGGATGGAGAAGATCATTTGGACCGATCATGAGAGAAATTAAGAAGCGTTATGGAGTTGAGGAAGAAAGTATTATCGTACAAAAAAATAAAAAGAAGGAAGGCTAACTGAATTGGTCACATATTGCGTACGAACTTCCTTTTAAAACACATTATTGCAGGAAATATATAAGGAAGGATAGAAGTGATTGGAAGACGAGGAAGAAGAAGCAAGCAGCTAATGGATGACCTTAAGGAAAAGAGAGAATACTGGAATTCGAAAGAGAAAGCAATAGATCGCATTCTGAGAAGAACTCGTTTTAGAAGTAGTTATGGGCCTGTCGTAAGACAGCCAACAGAATGAATGAATGAATGAATGAAACAGTAAAAACCCAAGTTATTGAAATGTAAAAATTAATGTCCACTTATTATGGCCGATGTAAATAAAATATTTCACAGTTAAGCCATTTATTTTTGAATGCAATCTTTCAATTCCATTAAAAAAAACACTGGTTTCCGGACACGTGCTTATATATACTGTTTATATAAACTGTTTTTCTTTGTTTTGAAGTGAATAACTCAACTGTGAACCGGTGTGTCAAAGCATCCTAGATACACTCTGTATAAATGTAAATTCCTTGTATAAAGGCAATAAAAAGTAGAAGTAGCAGCAGTAGTAGCAGTAGCAGTAGTAGTAGCAGCAGCAACACACAAAAGCTCAAACTCTTCATCCACTTCTGCATTATCTTAGTATAAATACGAGCAGTTCGGGCAAAATATACCGTGGCTATTTTATCTACCGATATATCTGTCATTTTCCAAAGCAGGTTTATCGACAGATATACCAACGATTCTTCCGAAAGGTTTACAGGAAACAGTTATTTCGATATAATGATATCCTCCAATATAGTAGGTCTCCTGCTGCTGATAAACTTGGGCCTTTTAGCCTATATTATCTGCTGACAATACCCGTAATGTCAACGTACCCCAATAAAACATTAGAAGATAACTGCAAACGTAAAGGTGGTGCCAGAACGAACGTGTACATTCCGTAACTTGTTTGTTATTCTTTGAACTTGAATGGCCTTGAAGTTGATTTTTTTGCTGACACAAATCCATTTTTACCAACATATTACACTACACGCCACACTACACAAATTAAGAAACTATTTTTCTACTTTTGTAACTATTTGCGTTTTTAATGTAACTGTTTTGCTTATGCTTCCTTATCCATAATACTACCCACATAATAATGTTTAAAATGAGTTACGTGCTAAATGTATGTGTTATGTCCACACCTCAGACGGCAAAAAAAAAATCCTTTGGAACAAAGGCAAAGTTCAAATACTTGGCAATAAATTCTAGCAAATGACAAAGCCTTTATAAAGAAATATGAGCAGATTGAATTCAGGAAATGCCTGCTACCATTTTGTCCAGAATCTTATGCCAAGTTGTTTATCTTCCAAACACACACAGACTAAAATATACAGAAGTATAATTTTGTCTGTCGTTTATATGGGCGTAAAACTTGGCCTCTCACATCAAGGGAAGGCCGTGAGAGTGTTCGAGAACAAGGTGCTGAGAAAGACATTTGGACCTAAGACGGGCGAAGTAACGGAAAACTGGAGAAAGATGCATACTAGGGAGCTTCATGTGTACTCCTTACCGAATATTATTCGGATGATAGAATCAAGTATGAAAACACGAACAAGGCATGTGCCATGTATGGGGAAAAGAGACAACCATAGAGCGCTGTAGTGAAAAATCCGGAGGGGAGGAGGTCACTGGTATACCCAAGTGCAGATGGCAGTAGAGTATTAAAAGAGATCTCAAAGGAATGGGATTGGAGGACATGTACTAGATTCATCCGGCTCAGGATAGGGACACTAGAGGCGGACTCTTGTGAACACGGTAATGGACCTTCGGGCTGCATAAAATTGCGGGAATATCTTGATTAGATAAGGAAATATTACCTTCCAAGAACTACCCTGCTCTCTGAAGTTAGTTATTTAGTTACGCCGTGTACCATCAAACTGATAAAGTTCGATCTGAGTTCTGAACTTACGTACAGTAGGAGCTGAACTCATGCAGCACCCAGTACCACGTTTTATTTAATTCCAAACAGGCGTTTCATACACGAAACAGACGAATATAAACGACAATGCAGCCAACATTTCGTGGACTTTAAGCAAAAATTTGCATTGGACTATTTGCTAATTATACGATGCACTACCTCACATGAAATCCTACAAATGCTACCTACCATACGTCTTCGTCTACTGCTAAACAAGCAATACAACGCGCTTCGATTTATTCCTTAAGTCTGACTCACCTGACTGCCATCGATTTTACCATGCGAGTTATTCGGGATTACTACTGAATTCAACGAACGCAGCGATCCAGAGGTTAGTACTCGTGTTTCGTTTTCTGGAAGTCCGTGCCCTACTATCATCATTGCGGTCTACATGGACAGAATGTCCGGTCATAGGTACCGTATCCCAAAATAAAGATTCATATCTCGAAACCTCGTCACGACGCCGGTTTGCACCATCACATAGGAAAATTCTCAAAACTGTTTTCTTACTACTTAGTAGATTTCAAGACGAGCAACTCTGATGGCACGACAAATATGCGGCCGATATTCGACTTCACTCCACGTGTTTGAGAGTGTTATGGGTTACCGTAGACACGCCTGCACTTATCCGCGCTTTCGACTATTGAAAATCGTTCATTTTGACCTGGCAGACGAAGTTATTCACATAATCCCATCGGTAAAGAACTCAATGAGGTTAAGTCTGGTGACCTAAGAGGAGAGGCACTTGGCGCTCCTCTGCCTAGTCATCTGCGAGGCACTGTGTGATAAAGGTGATACCTCACCTCGTCTACAAGGTCAAAAACAACGATCTTCAGCAGTTGAAAACCCGCAAAGAGAAGGCTGTGGCTACAGTAACTCACAACATACTTCCAAACATGTGATGAAAGGTCGAACATCGTCTGGATTTTTATCGTGCCGCATAGGGCGCCCACGTTGCAATATGCTAACGAAGGTAAGAGAAACAACTGGAGTTATCGTTCGTAACGGAGCAACCCGGATGACTGTATAATGAAGAGGCTTCAAGATGCACATTTTTATTTTTGATACCTGCTATTCGGACAACAAATATTCCCTCAGTCGCTATAGAAAGTAGGCCACGACTAATTCCTTACACATCTTTCCACTTATTCACCAATCTCACTATTTAACGTTACACAGTCAAAAGTAATGGCGTCGTCGTTAAATACGCGATGCGTACAAACACTGCTACACACCTCTGCAATAAGGAACTAAAGTTTTGTGTAACTGACCGCTCTAGAGTATGTTGTTTGTAAACAATGACGTAGCAGACTGTAAGTGGTTTAAATCATCAGTTTTCGACCTGCCAAATCGCAGGGCAAGCGTGACACAAATTGTAGCAATTATATAGAGGGTTTGTTTATTGTATCCCACTGTTCTTCTACAAGGTTTGATGAGATGTGTGGGGACTGAACAAAAAACAGTCCGGACAGACAGGTCGAATTCTCTTAAAATGTCAAGCTAAACGAAAAGTTTGTTCTTCCATATTTTGACAGCAGACGAAGGAAGGACTGGAGTTTAAATGAAACCAACATGCATGGCAACAGTACGGCTGCTTTCTGATTCCAAACAATACGACAATAATAATAATAACCATTACTTCCTTACTCCATGGAGCAAAGTCCTTCTAGAGAAGCTAACCGGTTTTTAGCTAGTCAAGAAATTCCCCACATTTTATGGAACCCGAATGTTCATTACCGTAATCACCAGTGCCCGCCACCTGGCCCTATCCTGAGTCAGTTCAATCCAGTATTAATGGTAATTATTATTACCATTACTACTTTAAAACGCTTTCCTCCTTACCCCGATAAACACTGCCTCAGAGACTCGAACCCGTATTAGAAGGGCAGAGAGCGAAAGCGATTTATCTCTTGTGTTCAAGTACGTACGCTGATGAACTTTCAGGTCCTGAGGCAGAAATCAGCTTTTGGGGCCAGCGCTGGAAAACTGGCTGGAATGCAGTGTTCCAGATAAAAAAAATGGTGACAATACAGCAACGGAATTTCAGCTGAACACGCCTTCCTCTATGTCATATTACCATTTCGCCTATACATACCGAAACGGCTAACATGTTTCCACGACAGGCTCACCTTCTGTCGATTAGCAGACGAATATGATGGCAAAGGCACCTCCAGTAACTGACAGCTGCGCAAAGATTACAATCTGGACCTATCCACTCACAAAATCTTGTGTCTGTTTGAATGATTCCGTGTACGCGAAGTACACAATACACTTAACACACAGCACTCACAGATTCCCAATCCCCAGTTTATCAAATTACGCGACCCCGATTGTCCAATGGCACAATTAACAAGGAACACTCCGCGCGGCACAACCACACGCTCACAGTTGCTTCGCCTGTTTGCCCGTTTAGTTTTGAAACACGCCGCAAATGGCGCTATCAGAGGCGGAAGACTCGTGAAAGAGGAGAGAGAAATATCTACCCTAGTGTGTTTAGTCAGTCACGGCTGTACAACAACGCGTTTCGTATCTTCCGTTTCATTTTTTCTTTCCTTAGTATTCCAAGCCTCCAACGACAGAGATCATGAAAACTGTACGTGCAGTGTTGCCATCTTTATAAACAAGGGCCACGAAGAATGTCCTAAAAAAAAATAAACAGCACAATTTGTCAGAACAAACAAAATGAATGGAATGAGGTGAAGAGTGAGTTTTGAGCCTGAGGGAGAACATTTTGTCAATGGGTCGGGATACGTAAGGGGGAAGGGGGTTGTTCCATCAACAAATTGGGAAACGAAAATAGATCTACGTAAACGGCACGTGGAAGGGGAATCCAAATTCCATTTTCAATGAACGTCCTTGCTCGTGTGGTTGTGACCCCATTTTTTGCGGTTTGTGAAGTTTCTATCATGACCTGCAGGACATTCAATGCGGCCAACAACTTTTTCTTATCTTCAAGAAGCGCATGGTTCCAGCTCGTAATAAGGAGCAGTGTGTGATTCACAGTTTGACCCATTTTAGACATTTGATATCGTGGTCACAGACATTATACTTCCAAATATGCTAATTATTTTATTGCTTTGAAAGTAACCAGAAGAGAACAGTTTAATGAGAACTAGTTTAAACTTGGAAACCAGAAATCTCGAAACATCCAAACAGGGTCACGTTTCTCGCTTGTGGCAGAGTCTAAACTATCCACCGTTTCATTTGAAACGCAGTAGTTTTTTTAAAGCACAAAAATATTCAGACTATGTCAGAATTCTGTGAATATTTCGGAAATCAACTTACGGTAAACAGCGTCACAACACATTCCTTGAAATCTGACTGGTCGTGTACGATGTGAAGTTAATTGGTTGGTTTCTTCAATATTTAATTATCTTGTGTCAAATGATGAACGTGTTTAACGTCGTACTGATAAACTGTTTGATGCTGCAGCGGTAGCAGTCATGAAAAAACTGCACAGATTACAATTAATAAAATTAGCAATTCGACGGTGCTAATTGAGATCATGAAATATTTTTCTCGCCCATCCCGATGGCCGCGCGGTCTAAGGCGTAGGTCTGCAGAAGCTAGGTTGCTAGGACTGTGGGTTCGATTGATGTCTGTCTTTTGTGAATGCTGTTTTGTGCACGTACAGCCCTATGCGACGGGCCGATCCCTCGTGTAGGGGAGTTCTACGGAGTGTGCGTCAATGAGTGTGATCAGGTGCACCAAAAACCCTCTAAGATACAAAAGGTCAGACTAGGAATGAAAGAAATACCTTCCTCCTGAGTGTACAATGGCTAAAAGAAAGACTCATATTTACCTCCTACATTTTTTAATGGGAAGAATGATTCGAACCATTCATCTATATTTAATTTTGACTGCCAAGAATGAAGTAACCATTCTCGTTTTGGCGGTATATCATCCAGGACTTTTGGAGAAAGGAATTCAAACTATGAATCTGTGTGTGCGTGCGTGCAGCTAGCTGCACGTATTGCGATCTGAATTTTCGTATATTGACTTCTGCTGCCATTATGACGCCATTTATTATGCAAACGAACCACAATGACCCAGCATGCAGGGAAAGGCTTTAGAACAAGGACGTCGTTGGACAGGCTTGTGCAAGGTTCCTGTTCGGTCCTGTTTAGTGTGTCAAGTGCAATGGTGGATTAGCAAAGGATTTTGGCAAAACCGCAAGTTACTTGCACACTCGTTACTTCAAAATGCCGTGCCAACAGCTGCCTTTATGTGGAGCTGAATTAAACATGACAAAGTGATTATGAATAGGGAGGTATCCGATACTGATCGCGATCGGCATATTGTCTTGTAGTGGCAACAGAAAATAATTTTTTTTTTTTTTACCGGTTGTAATCTGAACCGAGAAGTTCTCAAAGGTGAGTCGACGCAGGAGATAGTATTAGAACTGAATTGTGTGTGTTTACGCTGTTCCTGTGCAAAATTCATATACTGCAAGCAGCAAGAAATCATGCAATGACCACGTCTACTTAAATTATGCTAACTTAATCTTAATCCACTAGCTCAATGAAGCGAGAGTCTCTGAGCTGGTCAAGATATACCGTGAACTTTTGTGAACACACATGCTCAGTAACGCTTTCACAAAATCACAACATTGCAAACCATCTTGAACACGTTACGCCTAAATATACTTAGTCTCTTCTTAAGACCCATTTTAGTCTCAGACTTCCATCTCATCTAAACCTGTTGTTCATACACATTTCTCTATTATAACTTCACAACAAATTCTTGTGCATGTTTTTCATTCCTCCCGTAATTCCATCCCCCTGTTACTTAATGTTTCTTAGACAAAAATTTACCCCCCTAGAACGTTGCCAATACAAGATTAAAAAGAAATAAATCAAGACGTTCGAAGCCCTATTTCAGGACTTACCGAACTGGTCATAGCACTTGGGTTTGGCAGAATCCTTTATCGAGGCGAACACAAGTATTCCCGTTTCTTAGTTTCGCGCCACGTCGTGAAAGCGCAGTACTCTTGCTGGTCCACGTATTCTTAACATAGGCTTGAAATGCAGGTGCAGGCGAAACGTCAGTTTCACTCCTTGTCCGCATTACCTTTGGGTCAAGAGCAGAGTGGTTGGGGTCCCCAGGGCCGGTTTGTACACAGTCCTGACGAAAAAAGCCATCCATGCCATTGCCGGGAACTGAATTAAATTTATCGTTTGAGACGCTCTTCAAATTCCTACTTACAGAATTTAAATCATAGGAGATACAACCAGTTCAGAATCACAACTCACCATGCGCGACCCCAGTCGACTCTGGAAGGGTCCTTTACATGATCAGTCTTTATAGTCGATATCGTCGTTATATATTTCAGTCAACATCGACTTCAAGCATTCGATATGTTTTCTCTTCTCCTCTCCTACAATGCGCCCAAACCGACCCTGGAACCTACCAGCTCGTCTATTTAGTACATTCCGAGGGTTAAAGCGACCCTATCGGCAAGCTGACCAGTCACCCCCAAGTAAAATGGTAAAGCCCTGCGTTCCCTAACCCACGTGCCTTAATGGAATGTGTAGGGGCTTTATCTTTAAACATTTTATCAGTAATATGCAGCTTGTGTTTGGTGTGTTTCAAGCATGCCCCTTGCGTATACGCCCCCTCCTTGGCGGTTGGCAATACTGACAACACTGCCTTCACGCGGTCAGTATTAAAATGATGACATCCAATGTGTTTTGAAAACTATCAAATTACTTTCCACTAATATTTGGTCTTACTAAAAAGGTAAAAGTAAAGCAATCCCTGTACAGGCCCTGAGGTTTCTAGGAGGTTGATCCCAGATTTCACAATAGGTACATGAAGGTGGTCAGGTTGTCAGTCCTACGCACAGGCCACCATTAACCCCAGGAAATATTCCTGGTACTCATGTCTCTTAGATGCCAATTCGACCCCAGGGCCATCAGGAATCGAACCCGCAACCGTCCGGCTTGTAGCGCAATGCGTCAACTAGGCCACAGCGTGTTTGAACATGCCTCGTACAAACACACTAGCACGGAACAATGCAAACTAACGACATCCGGATGCACGGTCGAGCTGCACTATGTTATGGATTGTTGCAGGAACAACACGCCATTTTGCAGCTCGTGGTAAAGTATGGTTGCCAACACCTCGCCTTACTGATGGAATCTGAGAAACGATCCGAAATAGGTTGGCAGCGAAGTCCCAACACTCGCCCGCCATATGTACTGACCACGGCTCATCCGATTACATCAGTTACTGCTTTACAATGAGCATACAGAAGTGCGAATTTCAAGGTACAGAGTGAATAAAGAGGTTTCCCGGCACCGCCATTCCTCGTCCACAATCAAGGAACGTTGAAACCCGAAAACAAAAGATCGTACCAATAGCGGACCGAATTTTGGGTTGAATGTTACTTACCTTCTTCCTGTTTGAAGCACTCGTTGAAATCATATTTATCTGGACGAAATAAGGTTACACATGACGTCATCAGTATAGCATTTATGAACGTTTATGTACCGAAACAAAACAAAAAAAGGAAACGAGAGAAAAGAAACACAAATACGATAGAGAATTTAAGGTCGATGATAAAATTAAGGGAACTACTGCACTGCTGTGAGAAATGGAAAGACCACAGATCAAAAGTGGGCTATTGTCTATGCCCAGGGGCCACATTTTTTTTTATTTCGTTGTGATCGTGAGCTGAAACAAATCGTGAGACAAATTCAAAAACCGTTTCAGAGACGTCACGTATAATTGAAAACTTTGTAATCGATACCTAGTCCATAAAACGGCACATTTCAAAAATCAATTTGGACACGTCCCGAACTCTGATTGCTGTTGCCATCAATTATGCCTCAACTTTTGTCTCAAACGACTTTCTCGAATGCAGCTGCTGGTACAGGAAACACGAGTACAAAGACTGTTGACCATTTCATTTCCGTGACAGTTCTTATAATCTTGCATTTACAGTACGTTCTCTGTAGTATGTATGAGAAAGTAAATACTAAAGTCAGTGTCATTAGTACTATCAGAACATCGCGGGTCAGATTAAATTCTTTCCGGGGCGAGGTTTGTCCACCCCTGCCAAAGAGAAATGACGAGAAACAAGCGCCTGATAACGCAGAATTATACATGGAATGATGCGGTAAGATGTCCAAAAGAAAATTTTGCGGCCGGTACATTACGCAGTGCATCAGAAATACAAAAGTAAACCTAATTTCAATGATTTTCATTTCTCCTTCCGCCTACACGTAACATGTGTGCACATCAAACATACGGTCCTCCGGTAGAATAAATTAGATACCATTATTCACCTCATTATCTAATACTGTCGCATTTCTCAGGGACTCAATCACAGACGCCCCACTGTCGCTATTTTTTTTTAAAAGGGTGAAACTAATTTTATGTGAGGCTGTACGTGAAGTTCATTTATCTCAATATAATTTCGTTCCAACCGAAGTAAAACCTTCATTTGAGTTTAGGACTTCTTGGCTATGACGTCATGTAGAATGACAAATAGTTATAGTGACGTTTCGGATATTCCTCTGAAACGAATCTACACTGCGCCATATCTCAGTCAACTTGCATATCCACCAACTCCGCTGTGAAAAAGACTATCTTGCATATTTACTTGAATTATAATTTGCAGTCCGTGAAGACCACTGCATTAAATTTCTCCAGCATTGCCTTCTTGAAATGTGATCGGTCAGAAACACATGGCGAAAGAGAAGAATGTAAACTGACGGTTGCATTTATTTCAGGGAACTCTGGATGGAGGCCATTGCGTAGCCCGAGGCAGAACCGCATTCTAGCGACCGGGCGTTGATTGGTAACGGGACCACGAGGTGAGGAAAACCATGGCCGCTTCATACGCTATCCATATCACTGGGAATAATATTTAATTTACTTAGTAAGAGACATATTTTGTGCTCACAAGGACAAGAAGCTGTAACACCTACTGTTATCTGTCTTCAATAAATGACTGAAATTACAAACTGTGTCAGCTTAGCAAAGTCATGCAAATTAGCGACCTCCGATCTATGGAATAAAAGGCATGCTGACGGTGAACTTCCGCGCCCTGTGTCTGGTTCAGCAAGGTCCGTTACACGAGAATGTGGCGATCTGGCAGCCAAGTTGGCATTCCGAGTTCTACTTTTTGCAGTTGTTCGCTTTCAATGAATTTGGCGATGGAGAGAACTCCGAATGTGGCAACTCTGCTGCAATGGGTAACGTCAGCGCTAAACTCTTTTCTGTTATCAGATGGCAGCAGTTGTTACCAGCGTGACGATTTTTGGCAGCCACAGCTTTTACATATCCTAACGAAAACACGCACAAGTTTCACAAGTCACATGTACGATCCGTGCAACATTTTACAGGCAGAGTTTCATTTCAGGTGGGCATGAAAATTGAACTTTACCACAGTATGAGGTACAACACGCCACTCATATAGTTATGCTGCATTCAATTGCAGAAATGCACTAGTCCACGTGTTTCATATCCTTGACACACTACATGCCAATGGAGGCCATCCTGTAATCACCACCACCGATACAGCGCCCACACTTTTTTGACCCACGAGCAGCAATACTGACTGATTCTGGGACACTAGTTTGGCTGAAATCACGAACGTTTCAGAATAGTAATGTCTTGATCTTGAAAGTATATCTGTCTCATTGCCAACAACATGTGATCCTGAAATCTTGCATGCAGAGTTCCGTGACATTTATTGTGGTATGTGATCTTCCTTAGAATTTTCTTTTTATGTAAGGATACCTTTGCCACCAATCAGGGCCGCCGAGAGCGGTTTCAGGCCCCGGTGAAAAAACTTTTAGGCCCCACAGCTTGGGTGGACAGGCTACAAACATTTGCACCAAATAGAAGGACCGACTCTCAATTGCAGTCACTTGGGCTTGGTCCGAAGTGGTTATTTGTACAGCTGACAATCACACTACCGACAAATACAAAAACATAAGCAAGGCAGTCAGGTTATGGGCATCGGTAATTTGTCAGTGGTACAGTTAAGCTTAATTATGGATCCTATCATACCAGTAAGATACATGGCCATTTTGTACAAACCCATAGTATACTTGGTTTTCAAACAGAACAGGTCAATATCACAATTTTTTTATACTAAAGTGATCACATGTTGTCAAATCTCTTTCCCCTTCCAGCATAAGTTTCATTGTTTGTGATACACTTGGTTTATTTCTCCACATTCTTCTGCAAAAATAAAAAAGTTTTCATATAAATAAAAGTGTCTGCAACACCCAAGAATATTCATGCAGAGTTCCCACAAATGTGCTGGAATTCACCCCAATGGCGGGTGTTGTTAAGTGTAAAAGAAAATTGTTGTGATTGACTTGTGAACTCCCTATGCTTTGTTAACTCCTATATGGTAACCAGGCCCCTCAATCCTTCATACATATATTTCAGTCATCTACCGCCAACACCATACAGTCTATCTGACAGTGTCATTAAACAAAACACATCTCACCCACAAACTTTTATGCAATGCAAAATTACATATGCTGCAGGAAACCTGTTGCATTTGACAGCATTAACTAATGAAAGCACATGTGCCATCTTGTTTGACAGTTACACATATACTGTAAATTATGAATGATGCATTTTTTGTAATTGCCATGTTGAGAAGCTGTAAACCCTGACATCCACCACATAGCCAGAATCTGCATTAGCAGCCATACTGCTGATACAGACGATTACCATCAGGCCAAAGAAAAAAGCATGATGGACGAGACCTGTGTTCTGCATACCCCTTCACAGATGTGGCCGTTAACAACCAGTCTCGAGTGCTTACCATAATTGAAAATCACCACTAGCAGCATTTACATAAACAGAATGGTTGGGAAAATGAATACAGGGAAGTACAGGGGTCTTCTACGTGTGGCCTCAGTACAAATACTCATATGTCATTTCAGCTAGCCTCTGCACACTGATGGCAACACTAAAACGAAAGGTTTCCACATTCTTCACAGTACTTACTTCCATGCCTCATACACGATGCACAACACTGCAGTAACCAATCTGCCCAAATTCAGATCCCAGAAAGCACCCAAAAATTCACAGCTCAGACGGTATGTACTTGTGCTTCTCTACAATTAGTGCTTGAAATGGTTAAAAATAACATAATATTTTGTTCAAGTTCGAAAAACCTCACATTACAGATGAACTGCCAAACACAGGGTTTTCTACAGCACAGTGCTCGGAAAATTTACAAATACTGAGTTTTCAAATTATTATGCTGTGAACTTGTTTGTGAAGCAAGTAGGGCTAGTCTACTTCAATACTTATGCAGAAGCATCATATAACAAAAACCAAGCCTATCAGAAATAATGGATACAGCAAACCTGAGAGACTTCATTTCTTTTCTATTCAAACTTTGTCATCTGGGGCTGGCTCTGGTTAAATCCCCCCTAATTACGCAGACTGGCAGCCAGATTTTAACTGAGGCGGGACACACTACGAGTACCAAAAAGCAACCAGCCAAGCGGATAGCACACATTGATGAAACTGCCACACAAAACCAACAATGGTGCACCCACATCTCAGCTGTGTCAAGAGTGCATTTTCTGACTACTACTACTGTTACCCCCAATTACAACATGACTGCAGCACTACAGATGTGGATTCCAGATCAAACAATCCCTAACTGGAATATGGCACCAGTATCATGGTTTAAAGACCTCTAGAACCCATATTCCCGGATAATAAAAGTTAGTATGTATGGCACAATGCTGAAGGTCAAATGGTCGATCCATCTGGCTCAGATGTGCCAAGTACCAACTAATGAATTACAATGAGCATGCAATGCCACCGAGCTGCGTACTCACAAAATCAATGGACGGGCCATCTGAAAGAAATTAAGTGTTCTGTAGGTCCCTGGCAATAGAAGGCAAGGGATCTTCACTTTGTAGATGTATGTTACAGCCTCAAATTTTCATGCCATGATACAGCGAGATTAGTTTTCTGGGAGGAGAAGTCACGTGATCCAAAAATTACATACCTGTGTACCAATCTACATGGTGACATTGCAGAGGTAAGCAAGCTTCTTGGTAACTAGAGTTAGACCTTGCATTTTGTTGTCAGCCGACATTTCCACTGCACCCTGGAATTCTTGGACTGATTCATGACACTAAGTTGGGTCTAACAAAACCTCAGTGTAAATACTTTCTGTAATATGGAATAAAAATTTAATTACCTACTTTAACCCTCTCTATTCCTCTGCTGCAAGGTGTCGATTACTGAGATATAATCACATACTTTGCTCCTGGCAGTGGTTTCATTCTCTCATGCCAAGTGTTTTTCGTTCATTTCTTAACCAAAGATATATGAAGAGGTCGGAACTAAAAAAAAAATCAGTTAATAATGCAACAGTACTGGCAATGGTAGTTGTTACAGATACAGAGGTATGCTTGAGTGAGGATCCTGTTATGCAATTAACCTTTAGACGTCTAACGTCAACTATAGTTGACGTACCGCACCGCTAACTTCCAAAGTTGCATTTTATATATTTATTCAACAAATATATAGGTGCCGAATATTTTAAACATGGTGTATACTGTCCATTCTTTCTCTTCAAAATGCAGTTTGTTCATAATTCTAACGTATTTGGTTCCTGTATTATTCACATTTTATATACAGGGTGTGCTAAAATTAAAAAAAATAATTCCGGCACCAAAAGGTTAAGCAGCTTGAACCATGCAACTGCAAAGTGTACAAGCATTACAGAACAAGAGTGTAACATCAACCACAATCAGCATGTTACAGCCAAACCTGTACCTGTGCTAAATTAAAATCTGTCCCAAGAAGACATACAAGGGACTCTGTATATCTACCTGCCATGGTCCCTTTATATGCCCCCAAACCTCCCCCCCCCCCCCCCCCCCCCAAACCCACTACCCACCCCACCTCCAAGCCACCCACACACCCCCTCCAACATCCATAACACAAACAAAAAAAAAAC
>Ga0136643_10006660_pt1 | contig 16564 bp, 9 predicted proteins | sample TergutLab28metaG_FD_96883 | JGI IMG/M metagenome (GOLD analysis project Ga0136643, IMG submission 96883) | Labiotermes labralis P1 segment gut microbial communities from Petit-Saut dam, French Guiana - Lab288 P1 (version 3) (version 3) | ecosystem: Host-associated > Arthropoda: Insects >... | reverse complement strand
CACGTTCAAGTGTGGATTTTCTTATTTTAAAAGTTAGTACTTATCAGAAAAATATTATTACTGATTGCATAATTTGGTACAATTTCTCCATTTTCGTTAGAAATATTGCGCAACTTATGACGGACTACTACTTAGCTAAATATTTTCTTTCCTTAATTTGGCATTCATATCATCCAGTATGATGGTTACATCATGTTTTGATACTCTAAACTAAGTTCTCTGTAATTCCTCATGAAATTGCTCTTTGATGTCCTCTCCTTTATCTCCCGTAGCACCATATATATTTATTATAATTATATTAAAAATATTTCCTCTTATTCTTAATTTACATATACGATCAGGAAATGTTTCGAATCCCAGTATTTTATTCTTTGCCGATTTTTGTATTATGAATTTGGTTCCTGCTTGGCCTGTGTTATTGGGATTACAGCTGTAATAAAATGAGTATTTATCATTCTTTAATAAACCGTATCTACTCCATCTTATTTCTTGGAGTGCAACTATTTGTATCTGGGAGCCCACAATTTGATCCTCAATTTCTTGCATCTTCCCATCTTTCAGCTTTGTGTTAACATTTCATGTTACTATGTGAAGTTGTTCTTTTTCCATCCTTTTAACATGCCTTGGTCGTCTTAAAATCAACTGTCCAGAGTTTCCTCGTTCAGAATTTTAGTAAGTAGTTTTCCTGTGTGAGGGAACTAGCCTCACGACAAACCCCTAATCTGAACGACCAGGATTTGTCTGCTGTTATCTTTCCTAGACGGATAGCCTTCACCACGGCTGAGGACTCCCGTCTAGACTTCTCGTATCCCTGAGGACGGAGCCCTTGACAGGTATTACCTCCCGGGTCAGGAGGGTCTGTAATTCGCAACGGCAGTGGCGCTACTCCCTCAGGTAGGACTGTCTCCGAAGAAAGTTCCTACCCCTTACCGTCCCCCCGCCCGGAGGGCCAAGGCATACTTATCGTCCGTGTCATCACCTTTGACTTGTCTGGCATGGGAGACACCTCCAGTAGCAAGATACCGCCAGAATAGCTCTCAGGATCATAAGACTTCGCAACCCCACAACAACGTCAAAGTAGAAATGCCTTTGGGGAGAAAACCTACACTCTTGAATATAATTTATTCATTCACCACAATGATATTATCGAAAAGACATGACAGTAAAATATTCAAATTACGAGGCAGTACGTAGATATTATGACACGACAGGTACCGCTTTATATGGACATGCCACAAAGCCAACGGAAATGTGGAATATTGACCGACACAATTTCCGAATGTCTGCAATGTTTATAACTGCTCCGTACCTTCACTTTTCATTAACACAACATTTTTCAATTTAATTCCAAACAACATCAAAATTTCTGATGTTTTAACAGAAGAGTGGGAATCAGTTGTTGGTATAACATTTCGATTCTCGGATGCTACAAATGCACATTTATATTATCCCTCTGCTGTTATTGTATAGTAGCGCTGTCAGCGGTGGTTTAGAGAAGGTTATGAGACTAGCAAAGTTATAGCTGATATTTATCAGCAGTTTCCACTCAGTTGCATTTTCATCATAAACCTTGCGGCACAACGGCGAGGTGAGGTTTATTTTTATATTATTTATAGCAGTTTTGTGCTTACAGTCAACAGAAATATGGTAACAGAAATTTTAGACTTAAATTTGCCAATGTTTTCTTTTATCAAACACACGTTTCTTTTCGAATTGTGCAGTTTTTAAGTGGGTGGTAAATCACTACGTCTTGGAATTTTCACATTTAACAATTTGGCTCATAATGTTGTACTTTGTGCAAACTTCTTTGTTCGCAGTACTTTGTTGGTTGGGCTTTGTGACGTGACTGTACAAAATAATTAAAAATTTGTTCAATTTTACAGCATCGATTTTTTTTCGTGAATGTTTAGAGCACATTTACGAGAGAATTCTAATTTCCCGGTTCAAGTGCGTACCATTGCCACTTTGTTTACCACAAATACTACGTGGACTGACCTTGGATCGAACCCGGCCCTCACGGTATTTGATAAAATATTAAACATTTTAACCATACCTAGATAATTTGGTTTATAGCAGTCAGCGTGCCGAGAGCACCATTCTGTGTCTGCGGATAAACTGCAGATATGCCGAACTGGTCACACTATACACGTGTCCGTAATCTGGTGTGACGCAGAGAATTAAAACCCGTTTGTGTCCACACAACTACGTGGTTCACTTAGCATCCTGTCTAATGTGAAACAGACTGTACTTCCCCTTGCAGTGCATCATAACAAAGCGCCCCGCTCAACACGATACACTTCACATGTTCTCTCTCGACAAAACCACTTTTGTTCCCACAGAGCAGTCAGATGTTTCTAGAATTGCTGAAGACAGAAAATGAACAGCAGCCAGCTTGTATCTAATGCGGCTTCCTGTTGCACAGTTAGAACCTTACATTCAGATTCAAACGCACAATATCATTAGCAAAAATATATGTACAATTTTCTCCACAGGTTAACACACATTCGGGAGAGAAGAATTCAAGGTAGAATCCAACAGCAGTTCGCTGTCTTGAAAGAACCCGAACAAAAACCTTCTACAATAGATGTCAGCTTGTCACCAGTAGCGCCAATTGTTATTGTACTTGCGGCCGGATATGTAATCGGAATTTTCGTACTGTTGTTATAGCGATGTGTACATGGAAACATATTGAAATGCTGGCCACGTGGAAGTGTTCGAAGATGGCGGCAAAGTGAATACTGAATGCTGCTGTACAAGTAAGAGCAGTCTCAATTCAGCTCACCGCTGCACGCACTGAGGTCCTGTTCACATGTTACATTATGATCCTTGCTTCTGCCTCTGTGTACTTAATATTGCTTCTATCCTTCAGGTTTACAACAAAAAGTATATCTTTCTGCTCGTAACCAACCACACTACACAGTCTACGAAAATCTTCTTCAACTGCTGAAATTTTATTAATTCCAATTGAAACTGAAAGAGAGACACTACGTTAAAATTTTAACCATATTGGCTAAGACGAAAAAAGAAACAAGTCAGGTTCCGTTATACGGTGTAGATGGTATTTTGTTGGGCGAATGATATATAATTCTTATATTATGTGATATAATAATGTGTTCCTTCTGTTATATGTACCTATACTTCTATCTAGCTAGGTATTTGTTTTTCTACCTGTTTATCTATCTCACAGTATTATTAACTACAGGCATCAGAGTCATTCTTCAGAAGTCCTCAGCAAATCAAGGCATCCCAAGCATTGTATTGAACCACAAGTTTCAAGAAACTAATTCATATAATACTATGACATTTCTGCAAGATCCGATGAAATAAATATTTATATCCGCTAGCAAGTGATCTCAATAATTTATGTTCTCGTACCAAAATATCAGGATATATCACTCTTCAGTCCATCACAAGCTATAAACACCACAAATCTCATCCATCTGCTCGCAGTTCAGTACAAAATACGAAGCTACTTAATACGATGTAATTTTCATATTTGTTCCGTTCTACTCCCACACTTATGCCTCTGCAAGTGAATGTCAACTGAAGTAATTATATTTATATTTAATTATATTTATAATTTAGATTTTATTAATGAATGTTACAAATTTTCGTGCCTGTGTGATACATTGTATTTCAAGTTTGATGAAGGAATTTAAGAAGAGATAATGAGAAGTGATATCTTGTATCTACTTTATTCCTATTTCAGTTTCATATATTTTAAAGTCGCGATCGTTCGAAAATGACATGAAAGACATTTTGTTGCACACGAACTGAAACGTGGTTACAGAAATCGAATTTATACCGATTTAGAAATCAAGAATTCCAGTAAGAAAGAGATAGCAGTACCTACTTTCCTGACCCCCCCTCCACAAACACACTCAAGCGCTGAAGCAATTTCACTAATACTCAAGACGAAACAGTAAATACTTCAGAAAATCTGTTGCTATTTTAACAATAATAATTTTGTGGGATTTATAATCGATATATCATAATGCTTCTAAACAAATCGAAATGGAAACATGTGTGAATTACAGTATGTGTCAAGATGCAATAAATGATAATAACAGGAAAAACATTAGCTAATATTAGCTAAGTCAATAATATGACTAGGCTGTAATGTAGACACCAAACAATTACAGTTCCACTCCCGGAAGTTGTCAGAAGATTTCTTCAAACATCAAAAAGACTATAAAGCCTACCCCGTCTCCTATTTACAGGACATTGGTTGTAGCCGCTGTACCTTGTTGCTGAACGTACATCTCTATCCAGTGCCCAGATAAATAATGACTAACGATAGATATCCAATTATGCTACATGTCGTTCTAGTATGCAGACGAAAAACTTTACTATCCTACTCTACGAATACAAACTGAACTACGCAAGGAACACTGCATGTGGGTTTGAGCTTTAGACGGAACACCTGCAGGAAGCGTAACATAAAGAGTTAAAAATTAATTAAAAGACATTCGGATGCTCAGAACCATATTCTTTCCTTGATACAGTCATGACTGGCAGGTAGCAGATGGTACACACCAGATCTCAACGTAGTGTCCACTTACGTTAAGAATTTGTCCGTTCGTGGACCAGATTACAATAAGACAACGACAGACAAAACCGGAGATACGAGGGGTTGTTCAATAAATTATCTACTTAAGAAGGAAAGAAGGCAATGAGCGGACTGAAACAAGTCTGTGCATGTTGGGACATGTCTTGAGGTGTCACATATGCAGCCTCAGCTCATTGCGATTCTAAATGTCAGAGTGACAGCATGTCAAGTGAGCCTGTGTGTGAGGTTTCTAAGAAACTGCTCGATTTGGAGCAAAGATTAGTTATAAAATTTCTTACTAAAGAAGGTAAGAAGCCAAAGGAGATACTTGAAAGCATGGTGGAAGTTTATGGGGAGTCTGCCCCTTCTTACTAGGAAGTGAAATTTTGGAGTAAACAATGTAAGTGGGGAAGAGACTCGATTGAAGATGACACTCACACTGGGCGTCCTGTGGATGCGACTTCTGAAGAAATGTGCCAGAAATTGGAAAGTTTGATTTTGGCAGATAGGCGAAGGAAGGTGACGAGATTAGCGGAAGAGACAGGCATCTCAGCAGGAGCAGTTTGGACCATTGTTCATGAAAAGCTGGACATGTCCAAGGTCAGTGCATGATGGGTCCCAAGAATGCTGAATAATTTTCAGAAGTACACTCGTCGCTAGTGCTGTCAAGAGAATTTGGAGCTGCTCACTGAGCATCCGGAAAATTTTTTTCAACGTTTGGTGATAGAAGACGAGACTTGGTTATATAACAGAGATCCTGAGTCCAAAATGGAGTCCATGCAGTGTTAGCACAAGACTTCCCCCACCCCTAAAATTTAGGGTTGAAAAATTTGCTGGCAAAGCCATGGCAACTCTTTTCTGGGATGAAAAAGGACTTCTGCTTCTAGAATTCATGCCACAGAAGACTACCATAACTGGACAGACCTATGCTAACACAATTACCGCTTTGCGAGGGGCCATCAAAGAGAAAAGGCGAGGAAAGCTCTCAGCAGACGTGCTGCTCCTGCATGACAACGCGCCAGTGCACATGTCTGCAAAATCTCAAGCTGCCATTCGGCAATGTGGGTTCCAACAGCTAAATCACCCACACTACAGTCCAGACCTAGCACCCTCGGATTTTTTTCTATTCCGAGTTATGAAAAATTTTCTTCAGGGTAAACGATTTTCAAGCGACGAAGAAGTCAAGGAGGCAGTAACGACATGGTTTGAAGAGCAGTCAAAAGATTTTTTCCAGGGGGATAAAGTCGTTGCAACAAAAGTGGGCGAAACGTATTGAGTTATTAGGGGACTATATTAAAAAATAAAAAATGTTTTTTGTGATAAGTTGTTTCCTTCTTACTCAGGTAGATAGATTGTTGAACACCCCTCGTATAACAGCAAACCATGAGAGGTTTGAAATTTCCATAGATTTATTTTTCTAATTCTGGCCTTCTGGGATGTTAGGCGGTGCAGCTGGGTTACGGGCTGTGCTTGTACCGGAATTATGATGAAAATTACGCATTTTGTTTGAAAGAATCGTCCATCGAATTACATTTAAATCGCAGAGAGAATTAAATATTCGACAGCCACACAACGAGAGAGACAGATTGTACATAGTGATGTAATTAGACAGTTCCTGTTCATACAACTTAAATATGCCACTATTTCTTGAAATAAACTAGAAATTTAGGCACAAGTCCACGCCTCATTTATGAAAAAGATACCTCACTTGCAAGACAGCCCACAACAAATTCCTGAGTGAATATATTTTGTTTTATATACCATGCAGAAAGTTCAGCCAATCTTAACTTTTCTTAATTAACAGCAAATGATTGCATTACGTTAAAGTGAAAGTCACCGGCATTAATAAGTTTAACAATTTGAAATATTTCGTGCCTTGCGTGATTGTTTTATCATAAAAATTCGGAGGACAAAACAAAATTCACTCCTTTCGAATTTCCACGAAAATTGTAACCAATATAGACACGTTTGACCTGATTATTTATTTAAGAAACATTTACTTTCTCCCTACCACGTAATTTTTATATCAGTAGCAGCACAGTCAGTGCAGCGACGGTGTACAAACAAACAAAACAATTTATAGAGTATAAAATTATCATTTACCGCCCAAACAGGGAAGACAGTCTCTCCTAAATTCGATTTACATAGAACGACTATCTATCAGTACAGTGTTCGATCCGGCACTCCATCTACATGTCTTTTATTGCTCAAATCTGCCAACAGTCGATTTATATTTGTCATACAGAAATCTATATTTGCTACTCATAGCTGCCTTGAGTTTATTAATTGGCTGAAAAATTTTCAATATTCGTGTTGCTGTTTAAATATGTGTGTTATTTGTGTTTGGGTAGGGAGCTTGGAAATAGTGTGAAATTCAGTTAGATTAGTAACAAAATAAAATGATTTATATTAATATACAAATATATAATAATACGTATATAAATATACAAATTTACAAATCAAGAAATTTTTCATTCAACTTTTAATTAGCTACGATAAAATTCAATTCAATTTTTCGTCCACTTTCTGCGAAATTTATGCAGTAAAATTTTGAATATGTAATTCAGGAATTTCGTCTTAAGTCACCTATATACTATCTCAAAACGCTCCGTTCCAGTACATTTTATCCCACACACACAATACGAATTCAACTCAGCTGACTCATTTTGCCCTCAGAGCCGTATACTGACACTTCTCACTGTCACATTGGTCTTGACTGAAGCAACTCTAAGTTTGGGTCACAGAGTTCACTTAAAACTTTAAAGGTGTCATTTATCTCACGGCACTCCATCGTATAGGAAAGTTTGCAGTGTACGAAATGTGGTGTTTTGCATTCTTTACAGTGCAGGTAAATACAGCCAGTAGACACACTGTTCAAAACCTAGATCCTTGGTGTGAAAAAGTGTTTAAAATACTATAGGAATATGACAAACAAATTCTACACAAATAAAGTTTATTGCTCATTCATTACAATGATATTATCAACATGACATCACAGTAAAATTTTCAAATAATGAGGAAGTACTTAGATATTATGACACGACACGTACATCTTTTTATGTACATGCCACAAGGCCAACGGAATTGTGGAATATTGACCGACACAATTTCCGAAAATCTGCAATGCGTACCTTCAAGTTTCATTAACACTACATTTTTCAACTTAATTCCAAAGCAACAAAAATTTTTAATATTTTAACATTAGAATCTGGCCCAGTTGCTGGCATAAAATTTCGGTCCTCCGATGTTCCAAATGCAGATTTATAGTATTGTTGTGTTGTTGTTGTCTAGTGGCGCTGTGAGCGGTGGTTTAGTGAAAGTGTTGAAACTGGCAGAATTTATAGCTGATATTTATCAGCAGTTTCCACACAGTTGCATTTTCATCATAAACCATGAGGCACAAAAGCAAGGTGCGGGTTAAAGCTATTTTATTTACAACATTTGTGTGATTTTGTTCAACGGAAATATGCTGACAGAAATTTGGTACGGTAAGTGCCTAAGTTTCCCTGTATGTATAACAAAGACGTATATTTCTATTGATGTCAGTTTAGTGAATGCGAAAGGAATAAATTATCACATTTAACAATTTCGCTCAGAATGTTGCAGTTTTGTGTACGTTTCTTTGTTTGCAACTTGTAGGTGTTGTGTTTTCTGAAATTTCTTTATAAACCAATTAGAAATTTGTTAAATTTTACAACACCAGTTTTGGTTACGCAGATAGGATATATAAGTGTATTTTAATACAAAATACACAATTTCAAAATTTTTTTTTGTTGCTTGAAATTCTTTGAGAAACTGTACATTTATGTTACAAATATATTAATTTACATTTAAATAAAAATAATTCATATATTATAAATAATAACAAATTAAATTTGTAACAACAATTATATTATTCCAAACAGGAAATCACCTAATGAAATCTTACAGCCGTTTGTAGGTACAAATTCATCTAGAGCCATCTGGCTGCTGTTTCTGGAGAGCAACACGTCCCTGGAACAGTTCTTCACCGACATCAGCATTCCTTTCGACTGCCAGTTCCTGGTGGCTAAGCAACAAAGTGACCATGTCTTCGTGCTGACCGAAGTGTACCGTGTTAACCACACACTTCCTCTACAGACATACTCTTTTGCTAACTGGACTGCTGGGGGCGGCCTCAACAGGCATTTACAAGACTTCTACATGAGGAGAAAAAATCTGAACGGATTTACAATCCAGGCCACCCATCTAAATGTAAGGGAGAACATTTACGAGATGTGAAACTTCTAATTCGTCTCTTTAAAACAGAGTAATACAGTGAGATCTATGTTCTGGTCCGGACATAAAGCTGCATGTTCCATGTTACAGGAATGGCAGGATAATTTTAATTAAATATTAATTTCAGGCGGAATTTTTGTGGATTCTTTATCACAATTTTTCTGATTCAATATTTACTCCCTGTAAATTCTAAATTAATTAAGTACAAAATCAATTTCCACAACTTCAATTAAACAAACAATACGTACACTGACTCACATAACCGTTTCCATCCTACTTAGAAGCCAGCAAATTTGATGAATATGCTCTATGTGTCTCTGGAGTTGCAAATCTTGGCAAATCTGCAACCTTGCAAAATATGTTCTTCAGAATATCACCAAAATATATTTCCTTAATATTGGTGCTGAATATATGTTATATAATGTTTAACATCTGTCATAATGGTCCCTCATGCTTACCACTTAGTGATGTAACTTTACTTATAAATGCTGAAAGAACAAACGTATCAACTAAGAGACATAATGATGAGCTGTCGAAATTTTCTTCTAAAAGGAATATGTATAAAATATTTCATATTTTGTTAATATATGTGATATCTGCTTCAACAGTAGACGACTATACAGTTCTCGCGTGCAGTATACGTTTCGGTATTGCAAGGTTTACAGGAAATGTTTGAATATATATTAATACACTCTTAAAAGAGCGGTTTATATGACAACGATGCAATGTGCATCCTGCATTTCGAAGTTGTTTATTTTCATATAATTTTAATTATGTTAATACATTTGATATGGAACGAAAGAAGAAACATACAGTATACGAGTAGCACACAAGGAAGCGAAGGATAAATGCATAAAGATTTATTCCGAAATCCTAAATAGGAGGAGCCGCTTAAACACAAAGGAAAAGAGCTCTAAAACAAAAATTTCATTTTAAATATTGTAATACACAGTGTGATCCATAATTTTAATTGCTGATTTTTTTAAATAACAGGGAATAGAATGATCTCTAGACCAACACACTAACTAAATACTTTCAACCAAAATCTGTTCACACGCCGAGTTACGCTTTCGTATCTTCGACAATGTACGAGTTTTAGCTTGTCTTGTAAAGTAATTTTTCTTTATACGATATGTATGGGGGAATAGAGCAGAGAGTTGCCATAAAATTTTGTTTCACTGCCGGTCTATCTGCGACAGAAACAATAGAATTGGTGAAAAGGCTTATGGGAATGAGTCTCTTAACCGATCAAATATTTTAGGTTGTATTCTCGATTTCGAGAAGGAAGGGAGCTGGTAGAAGATGAAGAGAGAGGTGGCCATCTTAAATCGACTCTGAGGTAAAATTTGCTGCTGTTGCTGACTTATTATTTTCGTTTAAATGCGTGCTGTGCCAACGAATTACTCCCTGGTAGATTGCTTCTGCTCCCACTTTGGAGTTCCAGGCCCCCAGCACTATTTTATATCTTTAGAGGAGCATGAATCATATATCTGTTCTACTTTCTGACAAAAGGCCTCACTTTCCAACACCTCCTTTTCTTCTGTGGGATCATGCACGTTTATGAGGCTAAGGTTTTGGAATCTTATTTTAATCCTTAACACACATATTAGCTCATCGACTGCCTTAAAATCTAGTACAGTCCATTTCATATTCCTTTCAACTACAAATGCCCCCCCAAATTCTCTGGTTCCATCTTCTTTGCCACTGTAAAAAGTGTGATGGATTTCATATCCATTATGTCTTTGCCCTGCCATCTTGTTTCCTGTAATGCGGTTATGGCGAGTCTATATTCTTTTAACTGACAGAGCAGAGATACCAGTGCTCCGGGCTTGAATAAAGTTCGAAAATTCCAGGTGCAAAAAATCAATCCCGATTCTTTGCGGCCAGGTGGTCGTCTATTTGTTTAACCCGTCCGATGCATCTCTGAGGTTTCCTGACCGCAAATTCTTTTCCGTATGGGGTCGTAACCCCCAAGTCTAACCCCAAATCTGGAGGACCAGGGTGTCCATTTTTGTCTGGGTCATCACCCTTGACCTGCCCGGCTTGGGTGACCCTACCAGTAGCTACGCTACTGTCGGTTTAGCTCTCAGTATCATTTGACCACACAAACCCACCACTAGGTCAAAGAAAGGACACCTTCGGGGGTTACAGGAGATCATATTGTGATAAAATAAAGATCAAGTCACTTCGAACTGCTACGAGAATAGCGCTATATACTTCTGTGTTAAATTGATCAGTTTATGTGACAAGGTATCTAGCTGTATCTGGATGGATGGATGGATGAGTGGATGGATGGATGGATGGGTGGATGGATGGATGGATGGATGGGTGAATGGATAGATGGATAGATGGTTTGGTGAATGGATGGACGTTTTGATGAATGGATAAATTGATGATTTGTTGGATGGTTTGATGTATGGATGGGTGATTGAAAGGAAGGTTGGATGGATGGGAGAATAGATGGATGAATAGACAGACAGACATAAAGACAAATGATGGACTTTCGGAAGGATGGAAGAACGGAAGACTTAAATTTTGTAAGAATGGCTAGCGGACGGATGGGAGAAAGAGCGATCAACAGGCCCGTAATAATACTTATTAAAAATTTAATAATGTTCTTCCCAATATAGCCTCTAATAAAGATTAATTTCACCTTCAATTTATGTAAGCTGTGTCAGAGAGGAGTTCAGTTCACAATCCGCCAGCATTACATAACCTCAATGCAATCCGACACACAACCATCATCTGCATCAGTCAGTTTAGTTACAGCAGCGTAAAATTTGGTGCTACTTGCTGACAGAAATTTAGTAGGACTTTCCATTCTTGTGAATGAGCCATGTGTCTACAGATACATTCAAGTCCTTGCCACCTGGACACATTCATCACACACAAGAACAAAACAGACGCCACATAATGAGGGAATTTCAGTGTTCCACATCATGCAACGCACAGTTCGAACCTACGTCTTGACAAAAATAGGAATATGAAATACTTACTTAGGCCTCGGATGTTCTTGAGTTCACTATTCTTCACGTTGTACCAAATGAACTTCTCTTCTTTCCATGAATGCCACATGCCTTGCCAATCTTATGTTCTTTCATTAACGACAATTAAGTTACGTTACTTTACAACATGAACCATTGTAATTAATAAGTAATCGATTTTGAATATTTGCTTCAGTATGATAAATTAATAATATATAAAGCATAACCGGTCAAAGCAACTTTTACTCCTCTCAAGTGGCTTCACTTTGACACGAAAATTTTAAACTGAATAAACAAGATCGAATTAATTATATATTAAAGAATCAGTTACACGCAATATTCTGTTTAGTTTTCATTTCACTGGCAGTACAGCCATTTTCGTGACTTTGTGAAACAGTATAACAAGGGTAAAAGTAGAAATTAATAGAAAATTATAAACACGAAATAAAAAAATTTCTGGTGAGGAGAAACACGTACGGGTCATGACACGCAAGGCACAGCGCTCAACAGACTGCCGTAAGGTCAACTGCAATGTTCAATGTGGGGTCAGGCAATTACTGAATACGTCTGTCGAATATTTGTGCTCCGTAATTGGAAGGTACAGTTCAAACAACATTTTTACTTTATTCCAAAGAAACAACAAAATATTTGATGTAACAGAAGAAGAACAGGTCTCAAGTGAGATTTAAAATTTGTAACTTCTTCTTGTGAAAATGCAGATTTGTATTGTTTCTGTGTTGTTACTGTCTAGTGGCGCTGTGAGCGGTTGTTCAAAGAAAGTACTATAACTAGCACAGTTTATAGCTGATATTTATCAGCCGTTTCCACACAGTTGCATTTTCATCATAAACCCTGAGGCACAAGAACAAAGTGAGGATTAATTTCGTAACATTTACATAAGTTGTATGCTTTTAGTTGAGAAGACTGTACTTGTACCGGTTATGAAAGGAAGTGCCTTGTGTTGCGACGTCTAACACGAAAATTTATTTGCAATTATTTTATTCAATGATTGAGAAAAAAATATCTTGGTCATCTGGAGTGTCAGGACTTCGTTCAAAATGTTGCTCTGTTTTGTGTATTTCATTGTTCGAAGTTCTCAGATGGTTAGATATTATTAAGTTTCTTTCTAAATTACGCCGAAATTTTAGAGCCCAAATTTTAGATTAATAAATGTGTAAGCGACATTTACAGAAAAATCTGAGTTTCGAGCTAAACACGCCTTATTGCCACATTGTTCACCATAAATCCTAAATGGATTCACTTGGGAACAAAGCCGGCCTTCCTTGGCAATTCGTCATTAACCGTCTCAGTTATAGGTAAGGACTTTGGGTCTTATGGCGACAGATAGATGACGGTCACAAAATACATCGCAGTCAACATGAGCAGCGTAGCCCTTGCTTCTCAACTACACAATAAAATTAACCACCTTCAAGTGGAAATACATAATAATAACCGCGCCATGCATCCATTCGTTGAAGGCCTTCTAAGAATAAGATTAACTTCAACCTTTGTCTGATTTTAAACATTCACGTGAATATGTCTAATATATTTATCTCAGCAATTAAACAATTTGATCACACCTATAGGTGGCCGTTTCGTGCCCGAGACAGCCACCTATAGGTGTGATGATACCAGAGGCTGTGTAATGCAATTTTGACCTCCTGATGATAAGCACATTTGCTCCAAACATGTAGAGGCATGAAATAAACTTATTGTAAAACAAAAATTTTGTGCATCAATTTTGCTAACTATTGACAAATATATACTGAGCTGCACGGTCAGCAAAACGTAAAAAATGTCTAATATACTCTAATTTAGCAATTTAAATGCGTTTGTATACAACCAGATATAAAACGCCAAACTTGGGACTAATAAAACCATAATTCAGTACGTCTACGTACACACACGGAGAAGTTAGTACTAAAAAAAAATACTTACATTATATACTACAAACATGAACTTGAGTTCTAAGGTGAATCTCAAATTTGACCACCTTCAAAAGTGAAACACATTACCAACCCAGCTGGTTCAAATTTTTAAGATACATATACCCTAATAATATATATATGTTACATCTATATGTGTGTATATATATATATATCCACCCCAAACAATATATATATTAAATACCAGACAATCACCTAAACAATTTTAAGGTACAAAATTTCTTATAATTTTTAACTTTTTAAAACACACCCTGTAAGCAATATAGGATCCCACAGTAGATGATAGCCACTGAGTGTACATCATATCACTGAATGCTGTCCTAAAGATGGTCTAATAAGACCGAAACATGTTGCAACAATAAAATACCAATATTTGTATACACTATTGTTGTGTTTTGACGGATATTTTAAAACTTTTTGTTTCACTTTCCGAATTAAAACACAACGGCATGTACTCGTTTAAATAATAAAAAGTGACAGTCAGCTTTCATTGGCAATTCTTCTGTGTTCGAATAAACTGCAGACGAGCCGAAATCTTCATCCTACAAGTGGGGTTACTTTTACGTGCAGACGCAGACATTTTTTGATTTTGTATTCGGAAAACTACGTGGCCCATTTAGCGTCCCGTTAAACGAGCAACAGGCTGTATTCTCCCGGGGTAATGTGGCCGTAGCGTGATGCTAACAACTGTGCACATCTAGTGGACAGGAACAAAGACGGACTGCTCAAAACACCTCAAGAAAGCCATATACAAATCCTGGCACTAAGCTTCATCAGAAACAAATACGTATTTCCCTTTCAATGAACTAAACTTCCCTAGATATATCAAAGACAATTGACAATTAGGAATATTAACATCTGCAGTTCTGAAGACACAAAAATGTATTTGACGCGTTTGTGTAGTAAAGGAAATCCCTTAATAGGAATATTTTCTCTTTCATTGAAAGTTATTTAAATACACGTTCCAAGATACACATACATACACCGTCTACAAAAATCCTCATGCTGTGTAGAATAATACGTCAATTTAAAATAGAGTTACCTGAAATATATTACAGGCCTGTAATTAAATATATCACTGTCTGTTATGTAAGTTCATGTTATTTGTAATTCCTATTTTCTTACGTCATCACATTTTCGAACCATATGGTAATATTGTTACAAATCTGTAAATAATTCAACATACGTCAAATAAGTATGTAAAATGAGCATAATTTTTATTCATTCATTAGTACACTGCTTAACTCCAAGGACTAGAGACCTTCTTTAAAAGTCAATACTTCCTCACTTAGAATATTCCCCCGGCTGTATGGAAACCCAAATTTTCCTGCCAATATACGGCAGTTTCAGCCAAGTGCCATTTACTTGAAACATATCAATCCAATCTATGCACACCCTTCCTATATACTGAAGATCAGTAATATTGTTATCTTCCCATCTACGCCTAGACCTTCCAAGTGGACCCTTTTCTTCAGGTTACCGCACCAAACCCTGTAGAATCTCTGTCCTCCCGAAATTTTCACCATAACACTCCTATCTCCTGTCGCCTGATCGATCACCCGAGTATCATTTGGTGGTGAGTACCAATCCTGAAGTTGCAATTTGTGCAATTACATCCTATCGCCTGTTACACCACACATTTTAAGCCTGTTTCTTGAACACCCTATTCTGAAGATCTCCTGCTCTATGTTCTTCCCTTAATATCGGAGAACGACTTCCAAGTCCCACCAAACCAAAAAGCAAAATAGGATTGCTGTATATTCTACACATTGTATCTTTGGATAGCAAACTGGAAGAAACGCATTTCCTAGCCTTAATCCGTTCTTAATTTGTCTATAAAATTATACAATATAAAATAAAATTAACGTATTTCAGGTTTTGAAGCTGCAATATTGATACAGACAGTTCGCAAGTACTTAGTGTATGAATATGTTCCTATTATGGAAAAGACATTTAGAAGTCACACCAAAGAGAGCTGCGTCGCTCAGCGGTCAATATACGTCATACTGAGTGGGAACGAAGAGACAAGAAGCTATATAAAGCAGGTTAGAAATGGAATGAGATATTCTATTTCAGATAGGATATATAAGTGTATAGTTTAAAAAAACACACAATTCAAACTCTTTTTTTTTTTAAATCTTTGAGACACTCATGAAAGTGATTTGTAGACCGGTTGAAAGTAACGAAGTAAAAATTGTAAAACATTTTCGTAATGATTTCTCAGCTACATAAGCTAACATCTGTAACATCAACAGAAAAGAGCAGTTTTGTACTGCACGATCAAAAAACGTTGCCATTTTCGTTAGGAATTTTAAGATTCCTCTTTACAGAAGTCACTCTAAATAAGGATCAGAAAATATATGCTCGTGTGTTATTAGGCCAAAATAATAATTATTCATGCCGACATACCCCAGTCTGTCTTACGAAATTTCCATAGATGCTTTCAAGGCGAGGACTCTATAAAGAACGATAGATTGCTTCCCTTTCAATTTGCAGTGTCTTCTCTTTCGTAGCTGTCATTCAGTAGCTGCTAAATTAATTTTTCTCGTCTTAGCCATAATTATATTTTTTCCTCAAATTAGGTTTAAAATGTCAGTTCATACGTAAAATATGAACAATCCAGGGGACTGCTTTATTTTTAATGTAAGTAGGACACATCAGTCCCCCTTAACTCTATATAATACTACTTCATTTCTCACGCTGAATTCTCCATTTTTCTCCGGCACTACAATTCAAAATTTTCCAGATATTTTAATCTAATTTCCTAAGTGTCCATTTCAGCACCATATAATTGTACGCTAAAAATGTAACACATTACCTGTTTTTAT
>Ga0136643_10006658_pt1 | contig 16567 bp, 11 predicted proteins | sample TergutLab28metaG_FD_96883 | JGI IMG/M metagenome (GOLD analysis project Ga0136643, IMG submission 96883) | Labiotermes labralis P1 segment gut microbial communities from Petit-Saut dam, French Guiana - Lab288 P1 (version 3) (version 3) | ecosystem: Host-associated > Arthropoda: Insects >... | reverse complement strand
TGTGTGTGTGTGTGTGTGTGTGTGTGTAGAAGAAGAAGAGTGAGCACAAAACTGTAAAAGACAAAGGACGAGGGAACATAAAACCAGTTTAGTTTGGGGGATACAGTAAATTTTTAGAGGAAAATCTTTAACCGTTACTGCTTTCTGAAAATCGCTTCGCTATTTACGCACCGGAGACGAATACATAGAGATGATGCAAGCATGACGATTATGCATTCAAGTCTTTTTACTCCCACTTATTTTTCCACTGATTAGCGTCATTATTTTACTGTCTTTTTTATAGTGAGTTGTTTTAACTGAAACTTCAAACACACTTCAAGCCAACTTACCAATTTATACCCACTCAAATCCACTATAATTCAGTTTTTGTAGCTTCTTCACGATCTCACAATAACTCGAAAGTTGTTTCCAAGAAAAACGTCTCTAGTTGGATAATTTGCTAGAGATGACTTAATATCCACGATGCTGATGATGAAGATCACAAGTCCTTTAAAAGGACGTTAGAAAAGCGCATTTCACAGTTACAACCAAACATTTTCTCCACATTTTATCCGATTCAGGAACAAATTACCGAAACATAAATAGCATAAAATCAAGCAAACTTACAATTCAGGACATAAATTCCCTTTAGACAAATTTACACACGAAGTAAAGGGCCTGTGACGTTTGCAATAAACTAACACCAATTATTACAATTTATTTCAATATATTGACTGTAGAAGCGAATATTTTTTTATTTGTAAAAGTAAATGATTACTACAAATATATCTTACAATAATTAGCATATGACACATTTCCTTCCACTGATGTATGAGGTTGACGTTAACCACTGTAAATATTGAATAGTACATCCGTGTAATGAAAGCCAACTTGATGCACTATTTATCCTAAGTTGATTTCGTTAATGAACTTATACATATTTGTAGCCCATCATCAGGAGGTATACTGTATATACACAATAATTTGTACTTGTTGTATATATGCAGTTTACCTCCTGATGATGGGCTACAAATATACCTAAAACATGTAGAGGTTGATTGACGAAATCAACTGAGGATAAATAGTGCATCAAGTTGGTTTTCATTACACGGATGTACCGAGATGCACGGCCAAAAAAACATAGAAACAAAAAATTAAATAATATGCTTACGTGAAATACTAATAGGCCCATCAAACATACAGACAACTGATTGTAAATTGTCGTTTCATTTTCGATGTTACTCACGTTGCTTGCACTGGAATTAATTAATTTTGTGTCAAATGACACGTAATATCTATTTATTTATTGTTGGTTAGTAATATCCCCTAATGGTTTGAAAAATCACAGACATTTTAGTAGTTGTAAAATGAATCATTAGGACCTACTGGCTGCAAGTATTGGACGTTTCAAAAAAATTTCTGCCAGTGACATTGCACATACAGGGCCCACATTTGTTTAGGGGAAAATTTCTGCCCCTCTTTGTCAGTTACGTAATTTTGGTAAGAGTACTGTAAGCCAGTAGTCCAACATATTTCAAAAATTCAGAAGCCATGCCAAAATTCATGGTGCCAGAGTAGTGACGTGCAGCAAATTCCATAGTCTGCCTATACAAGTTATTTCCCACCATACAAAATCTAATTTTCCCTGCCACCTGGCTCCACGGATTTACACAGCCCTGCTCTAAGTGTAATACATTACTAAACATGGACACTTAAAAGTGCAGGGGTATTTTGAATGTCCCTATTTTCTGACTTAGTAGTAATCATATCCCTTCTCAATATTCAGCTGAACTAAACTGCAGCAGTTTAACATTTTGTTTTTATTTCTAAGGTTATGAGCATTTTTTTATTCTTCGTAAAAAAATTTGAAATTCGATACTCAATTTCATTTCAGAAAAGTATCCACATCAGTATAACAGGTTTACTAATTACGACATCAGCTTTATGACAGCATGTTAAATTACAGGTTAGAAGTGAGGAATATTATGAAGGGAATCGAATCCATTCCAATAATATATGGCCTGAAGAATGTTTAAAGATCAGAGATAATGATGTAAATGTGTAATGACGTAATTTGTAAAATATACGACTTGCTGGAAAAAAATTATAGCCATCTAATCATTCCCCTGGACATTAACCTACAAGAGTATCATTTGTCGGAAAGGGAACGTATGAAGTGTTACACGCGAAAATGTTATTCCAGTGAAGTGACAGGGAGATTTTGCGAAAGTCGGAAGCACGCTGCTAAGTTTCACGGTAAAATATTCCAAGTTAGATCAAATAAGCCTGTAGTCTGTATTTTGTTAATCTGATCTTCCAAACTTTCAGCTAAGTGCTGAAAGTAAAAAATATATTTTGAAGATGAAATGGATTTTCTTTTTCCACACGTTTCGGTATGTCACATATATTATTTATATGCAGACGTACCGGGCGGTCCAGACTTACAATGAATCATGTTAAAAACTAGTTCAAGCACTATAAATAAATCACTACAAAGGCATACTTGGTTTTGTGTCTATCAGATGTGTTGTTTTTTTTAAAAAAAACAAGCCTGCAGAATTAGTACATAAAGAAAAGTCAATTCTAATCAAATTTCATTAAAATTCAGAACGGACTGACCGTAAAAAAACTACACACTAAAGTTTACCTTTTAAGCATCCGTGCATTTCTAAACTGAGAACTACACTTAAATTAAAGAGATTGCAATAGTTCCAGATAAACCTAACACAAAAATATCTTATGACAATAGACTGCGACTAGGCCCAATAAAAAATATCTTGCGAGGTCTCGCAAATGGTAATAGAAAAACTGTTAACATGATAAACATGAATATTACGTAACTCATGTCACTAAACTAGAAATTTTAATAATAATATGGAGAAAGAAATTAAAAATTTTAAATTTTCGTCAGATTGTTTTCATTCTCATCTTAATTTCGCCTTCTTTGTATTATTTAAAAGAAAGCCGCAGAACCAAGTGATGAATATTGTGTGCAAGGAACAAGACACTTGAAAAATATCTGACCGCTCTCTTTCCCCTTCTACAACATTCATTTCCCCCACTTTCTCTCGCCCACATTTACTCATTTCATCTCTCTCTCTCTCTCCCTAGAGTATATTGTAGTACTACTGTTATTTTTCTCTTTCTTTATTCCCCTCCTTTCAGTCCTATTCCTCTCTTTTTATCGTATTTTCTCTCAACCAATCACATTCCATCTAGTTTTGGTACGTAGTTCAGTTCTTTGGTCACCAGAGGGCAGACAAGAACAGATAACGATTAAGATTAATTTATTTTTAAAAATTCCTAACTACGTAATTAATTTGGTAATTAATTTAAAGCCTATAATATGCTAACATTTTTGCAAACCGCTATATCTATTTCAGATAGTAAGGCATGATAACGTTTCTAGGAATGACACGTCTGTTCATTACAAATTATCTTATTCTCCACGTTTCATACAGGTAATTAATATTTGTGTGAGAGGGTGTCCAGTTTAAAGTGGAACCCGATCACATAGTTAAAAAAAAATCTGCCAACAGAGTGTACACTAACAAAATGAGTTACACAGAACGTTTTCTTATAGCAGAATTGTTCGTCATAGATCGGACGACATCGTTACTGCATTGTGACCGATGACGACATCCGTTCTGCAGTGCTCTGTGCTTTTTCTTTCGTCTATTTGAGAAAAAAACACTTGCCTTTTATTCTGCCTTATGCGGTATGTACGGAGCCATGCACGAATTTATAGAGACTGAACTGATATGAGTAGAAGTATGGATTCTTTTTTTACTTCTCAGAAAAGAAACTTTCGTCTCATTTCTGCATTCTGTGGAACAATGACAATATGACGACTTCATTGCTGCCCTGTATGAAACAGTCATAACCAGAAACATAATTGTATATGACTATAATTCAGTTTTAGATAATTATTTTTTTAATTCAATGCTTTGCCTTTCAAAAACTTAAATGTACAACGAAGTAAGACACACAAAAGTATTCTAGTATTCTTCTTCCTCCAAAAAAAGTAGAACAGAAAAGATAGAATTTCGTAACCAAAGTTAAAAATTATTGAATCCGAAAGATGGCCATTGTTTTATTGGTGCCTTCAACTCGCATGATGATCAATTAATATATTCTATCTACATTAAAACACAAGGTGTTTTTGATTCCTAAAATTTAATAAAATTTTTGCTTAAGTGTCCCATAAGGTGTACATATCTAAACCTGATTTACACGAATTATTTTCCGACTAAATAAACCAGCTGCAGAAATTTCCGAACCGACCGTGAGTCTTGAATGTAGTTCATGTGTTAGAAAATGAAATATTGCGTTAGCTTTACAAAAAGAAAGCATTCGAAGCGAAAATATGAAATTATTCATCAATGAGACTCTCTTTTCAACACTCCAAACAGATAGTGTCAACACAATGCCTTATTTATACATTTGGTCTATCCTTCAACGATCCTTCTAACTTTCAATGATCCTTTCAATATTTGATTTCACATAATTTGAAAAGAGGATTTTTTCCAAATGAAAATTATTAATATAACCTATGCAGCTACACAAACAGTTGATTGCTATTACCAACATTCTTTCATAAACTTATTACCCTTTTTTCACTCCATTTTAAAGTAGGGAATATAAATTTGTAGTACTAACAGGGAAGAGAATTTGCTTTACAATAATCTAAGTCGTGCAAAAAACACATAGTTAGAAGTATTAAATTCCTGTGGACTCTCATGCTCAGACTGCTTTTATAGGAGTTTAAACCTTCTGCAGTTCATGGAGACAAGATTATTAAATTTCATGTTTTAGAACCTTAACTAAGTTCGGAGATGGGCTGGGCATGTGGTGCGTATGGGTGAGGACAGGGGGTGCATAGGGTCTTGGTGGGGAAACCAGAGAGAAAGAGACAAATGGGGATACCTAGACATAGATGGGTGGATAATATTAGGATGGATTTCCAGGATTTGGGATGTGGGTATATGGACTGGATTGGGCTGGCCCAGGATAGAGACAGGTGGCGGACGCTTGTGAGTGTATGTATTAAATGATAAGTCGTGTTAGTTTGCATTACAAAATAGCCGTCGTAATGGATGTAAAAGTAAACAATTCTGTTGTGATTTTTCACAGTTCGAGACGTGCTGAAGCAATCAAGCGTCAAATAAATACGTAAAAACTTTGAAGGAAAGGGTTAGGATAAACGTAATTTGCATATTCCAAATCATTTCATCCGAAGCTTACAACTGTTACAATTGCCCACTTTAGACGTGCGGAATGTATAGCATGTTTATGCGCAGAAAACATACATGTCAAGTGGACCTGTGTTTCAGTATTTCTTGTTTTTTCCTTCATTGAAGAAGGAACAAAATCTTCCCTACTTTGCGACCTATACTCGGAGAGCACAGTCTATGGTCTGTACTACAACAACTACACACTTAAAACAGCTTCCTTCTCTCGCTTGCAGGTTTATGGTCCCCCCTCCTACCACCTTATCACCCCCCCCCCTCCACCTTTCCAAACACACGAACTCAGCTCGGCCCATAAATTCTGACTCAACAAGTCCCCTATATAGAATCCTGCAAGTAGGAAACTGTATGACCGACTTATTCGCTGACACTAAAGTTTCTTGCGAAACGGGGGAGGAGATGCTTCTCCCTTTCATGCAGAGGATTTTTGTGTGAATATCAAGGCACAGTAGTAGAGACGTCACACAGTAAACGATTTAACTGCTAGTACGTCATTGCTCAACCGAAGCTCGCGTTGATGTTACAGTTCACATATAAGTCGTTATATTCTATATTTTAAACATTCATACAATTGTTAGGAAATCGATCTTTCATTAGGTATTTATGTATAATGTTATATGTACCTTATTATCTCATTCTAAAATCTTATTCTGTTTGATATTCAGGGGTGTTGCAAAGGTACTAAAAATCCGTAATTTGGGAAGCAAATGTTAATATGTGCTGTGCAAGGATACCATACATTGCGTGAAAACTAGTAGTAGAAATGTCGAAGACTTCAAAATCATTAGATATTGACTGAAAGTACAGCAAATATACTTATTTGTATCGTTCAGCAAGCTGGAAATAATCACGTCATACGATGGTATAAACACAATATTCAAACGATAGTCCACTTCCATTTTCCTTGAGAAGTTTCTTCATTATTGTTTAATTTTTAAGTACTCAAAATACAGATTATTCAAGTATTTTAAACGCAGCAAGTAACCCTCAATTTTGAGGAAGTAAAGTGTTACACATTACGTAAAGCCAAAATTCACACTTAAATTCTCACTGGGTCAAAATGTTTTGTTAATTAGCAACTTGTGGATTAAGGTGTTAAAAATGTTTTCAACCATTTATAATTCAGCATTCCGAGTGGGCAATATATTTCTATACTTCATACATCGATGATGATGATGATAATTATATTAAGAATCAGTATTATATCAAATATCACGAAAAAAAAATCATATTTTACTGCAGTTGTTCAATGACAATTTAGTTACAGAATTATTCCTGTATGTTCGATTAGCTGGCATTCTTAAAAATTATACAACCCAAAAGTAAAAAATAATACGATTAAATTGATTTTTTTTCAATTCATTAAGCTCAATTATTCGCCACACCCACCGAACCTTTGCCACAAACACGGCTATTAACTCTTTCAATCAAGTTACTCAAACTTCAAAAACCAAGCGCACTATGTATGTCTCTTTACAAAATTCGTAACTTGTTTATAATCCAGCTCAACACTAAATTTCAGATACCATGTTTAAGGTTTTATTAGTGTTGGTTTTTGAACGAAAACTGAACACATACTTGCCATGTCCCCGGAAACTGAAGCGCCATTAAATCTTTAAAAGCTGAAAATTAACCTCAATTGTATTTAAAAATTTAAATCGTCCCGCATAGTTAACATTTTGTCTTGGTTATAAAACCAAATAAGTGATTGTTTTATAGGAAAATATAAAAATAATGGTTCTTTGTTCTGAGATCCAAAAATCAAAGGTAAAAAATGTGTGGGCAGAATGAAAAACGTACCAATTAGGCCTGAACAGACTAACTTACATATCTTCAAAACGCAATTTCAGAACCTTAAACCACAGAAACGAGCAGGCCGTGAAACTCTTTTACTGATCATAAGAATCATAAAAACACAACGTGTAGTTATACAAACAAAAATGTGTCCCTTCCATAAAGTCAAAAATATGATACAAGTGGTCGAGAAGTGAAACACGAAAAGCAAATTTTAAAAATAAATTCACAGACTTCTCCAAACGAAGGATTGGAGGCAAACACTATATGGAGAATTATACAGTTACACATTTTTTACGAATACAGCAAGTTTACTGAAAGGTTATAAGCTTATGTGTCTGTCAAACAAAAATTACAACAAAACAGACTTTCAGACGAGCTGTGGACGTAGCATACCTGTGTGTGGCTGATATTTTATTATTTGTTAACTGCAATTGGGCTGACACCCGGTGGCAGTAGTACAGTACACATTTACACACAAAAACAATACATAGAGCAACACAATCAACAACTTTTTTGGAAGGCTTACTGGGATTCGAACCCAGAATGGTCAAACTAATTAAACTGATTAAGTCTGTGTTTATGTTTACCACAACGCGCTGTACAGTTGGCCTACGTGGCATCTAACCGAAAATCGTATCGTCAATACGAATGTGTTACAATGTATGGTGAGATAAACCTTATAGGTTATAGGGCAGTAACCCAAGATCTTCTGGAGGGACTTCACAACACCACAAATCCTTCAACCGGGTTATCAATTTTGAGGTCACAGATTTGCAAACAAGCGATATTCAGTATAAGAATACCTGCATAGCTCGTCGGAATTTACTTAGTCCAAGTTACGAAAAAATCTGACGTTATGTGTACTACCTAAGTACATGCTGTATCACATATATCCTTATTATCATTACTACAGTTTAAAGGCTGAAGATGTCCTCGTTAACACTTGAACAGGACAGGCTCGTGCCTGACCCCAAAAGAACTGTTGCTTTACTTTACCAAGTCCCGGAACTGATATAACTATTCTGATAAAAAGGAGCCTAATGTCAATAACTTTATAGAAAATTTAGGAGATGAGGATTCAATGGAAGAGACTAGACACTGCCATGGATTGTACCATGACATTTCACAGTTTTCCAACACAACATCGTCTCGGTTTAATGGTAAATTGCCACGATACTTTCAATGATGTGTCTTGCCACCACTTCATTAGGCAAGCCACACTTTCAGTACAGCATTACCCACAACCCCCGATGTGCAGCCATTATCACAATCCCCCAAACCATTTTTGGTAATAACCAGTACAGCGGCTAGGCTAGGAGCTGGACAACTCAGAAATCGTGTTCAGATAACGAAATGGAAAAGAGATTTTGTGTCCTCCAATACGTCCGAAATGGCACTGGAACCCACCAGTTCTACTCAAAGGAAAACATGGAGCCTTTTCCCGCGGCCGTGAAGCTAACCACTCACTTCCGTCGAGTGTTGCGGGGAACAATGAGTGGAGTTTTACCTCCACTCCCCTCTGTGATCGTGGTGTCCACAAGGAAAACTTTAGTATTTTGAGTGTATTATTTATGCGTGTTATATATCAACGCTCTCAATTTCTAAGATTATATAGCGCCAGCGATAGAGGAATACATGAATATGGAGCATTGGTGGAATAATACTGGCAGATGAAAGCTGACGAACACAGACAAAACACCTGTCCCAGTATAACTATGTCGACCATCAATTCCACACTGACCGACCGGTGAAGGACCAGTCCCAGTATTATTAAAGAGAATTCTGTAACACGTTGTCACCCATGGTGCTTACAAAATGTGTTTCCTATCTAACAAACAATGTTTCAGAATTCTGTCAGTCCTGGCTGCACAATACTTATTACGAAGAGTCCGAAGACGTCAAAGTGTCCAAATTCAGTCACCTCAACATAGGCTTTCCATTATTACCAATAAACTAATTCATACAGTTTTGTTTTTCAGATTCACTTTAATATTATCGTACCCTATATACCTGAGCCCTGCAATTTTCTCATTCCCTTCCGCTGTTCCGACCAAAATCTTGTATGTACTTTTCATTTCAACACTTCCATACTACATGATTCACCACCTTTGGGAACTTCTCTGGACTGACCGTTCTAATAGTATTGCCATGAATGCAATTTGTGAAGTTTCTCATTATGTAACTCACTACTTCCTCCTACTCCTCCCATCTTATGCTGAAATAGGTCTGTTGGCCTCAGCACCTTGTTACCAAACACCCTCCTATGTGGCATACAACACTAAGAATACAAGAATATTAATATTATAGATAATGATACGGATAAAACCGACAAGTCCATTTGGAATCATTGCCAATCGCAGGATTTACCGGTTTTCTCCGATACATACAGGCTTAACCAGACACTGTACAAGAATCTGACTGTCTAAACACATCAAACATCGTTGAAATGAGATCTAAATTTATATTACAATACTTCATTGAATTAAAAGCCTAATTCATATACAATATACTTCACATTCGCAGACTGCCCAAAGCGCTATTCCTCCCCACTTAGTCAAATACAGATTACCGTTTACGCTCACACATACGAACAAAAATATGTGTACGTGCTGCTTCAGGCACAGACGCAAACGATGTTATCCTTCTAATGTGACGTCTATTATTATGAGCTGGAATACGTATAAATAACTCGGCAAAGGCGAAATAGCGGTGCTTCTCGGGGTAACTAGATGGAATTGGGAAGATGACTCTTGTGTCACTTTAATTATCAACCAACAAATGCAGTTAATAAAATTTCACATTAAAACACTTAAAATCGCTCCGACATGTTTCGATCCTAAGATCATTCTCAGGGAGCTACGTTGTTCCTTGTTAAAGTCCATGAGAATGATCTTAGGATCGAAATATGTCGGAGCGATTTTAAGTGTTTTAATGTGAAATTTTATTAAGTGCATTTGTTGATTGATAATTAAAGTGATTCTACGAAATGCACGGTGCAACAATAAGGATAATAACTCCTGTGTGTTTGATAGCATTACACAAATGAAATTGACAAAAAAAAGTTCAACATTGAACTTACCAATCAAGCTCCGTCAAAACGAGAATTTTTCCTCTTGATATTACATCACAGCTGTAAATGATCTAGAGAAAGTCTTCCTTACACAGCAAATAAAATGTATTTGTGCTCACTTTTCGCAAAATGCAATTCCGATTTTAAGATTAAATAGAAATTTTTATTTGATTAAACAATGGGCAGTTAAATAACGGACAGTTAAATTCTGTTACTCTGTCCGTGCACCGGAATGGAAACTCTTCAGTACAACTGACCTTGTTTGAAAGCTCAACACAACTAGTGACATAAGGCACGGATACGCCTTCCCGGAAGTAAACAGTTGCTACCACGTGACGTGGACGCTACTAACAATACACGCTAATAAATCCAAACATGGTATACCCCGCGTTCCAAACAACTTCTGCAGAGTTGTATTCGCTCACTAAAGGACACTGTAAAACATCTACCTTTTACAGTTGACACAAACTGCTGTGAAAAGCGAGAGCCTTATCCTTTTCGTTTCAATTCAGATTTGTTAAGGAACTTAAAAGAAGAAGCTTTAGTAATGTTTCAATGATACGCCGGAAAATTGCTTGTCATAAGAACGTTAATCAGTTTGCATCCTCTGTTAGCGATCACACGTTATTTACAACAACATCAAAATTGGACAAATACTATACGAGAGAGGGCAGCGTATTTCAGGGTGACTCTCAGAAGTTTTAGAAGAAGAGGGACAAAGACACTAGTCCCTGTTGGAAGGCAGCATAACAACAGATCCTTCCTTAAAACTCAGGAACCTTTCACTGTGAAAAGAAAGGAGCTAAAAGCAGCAGAATGAAAGGTAGTCATAAAATTGCACACAATGTCCAGACTCATCCATGCGCAATGTGACGTAAAATACAAAAAGCCCATAACGCCACTTTCCAGTGAATTAGAGGAGTTCAGACAATAATAAGTACAATTGGAACTATAGAATGAGCGCACTAAAACTCAGGCCATTTCTTACTTGCCTTCAAATAGAGTCATTTCAAACCCGACGGACGTAACTGACAGGTTGCCTTCTCGCCCTGACGCTAGACCCGGAAACATTTTAGCGACAAGATTATCCAGTTACCTACGGAAGGGAGTTTTCAGGTCAGTTGAAGACTGTGGTCTTGTGGGATATGATGTCTTATATATTGGTATATAGGTAACAAAATTTCAGAGGAACTTGCGCCCCCGCCTTGAAGGTAGTTTGGAATTACCGGAAACAAGGATATAACAGGCTATTCCAAATTTTAAGTACTATACAGCGTTGTATTTCAAGTACTGTACTCTTTTATCAGCATCAATCTGACGATCTTAAATATTACATTCCAAGTCCGTTACTTATGTACTAATATAAATGACGAAAGAAAAAGAATTTTGTGTTGGCACGTAAAACAGAATTGGTCTTTGGGCACTGGAATGCCCGAGTCACGAGTTCATATTACTTTCATGTCAGCTTTTGTTTCGGTTTTTATGTTTTTGCCTTATGTTCTGACCCGTTCAGCAGCGTCTTACCGATTTTGCCAGGAAAAATGTTCAATTTCACTTACAAGTTGGGCGATTTAAAAACTTCCCACTTTTTAAAATAAATTAAATAACTTGCAGGTTTATTGGCGTGTTTACACAATACAGCCAATTCACAGTATCGTACGTAAGTCAGACAAATCATAATCCCGTACTACTTAACAGGAATGGTAATTACAGTCAATAACACAACAATCGCTGTGTTATTGATTGTAATTACCCTACATATTAATTACTACACACAACGGGGATGGCACATTTCAAAATCCCGTACTACTGTAAATAAGAACAGGACACACCTTATCATAATAATGGGCTTATCGATAAAGAAGAATGTTTCACTGTCTTCTGTTGCAAATTCGCTACCGACTTAATCTCTGATAACGATGGCATGGTCGAAATGTTTGCTTTTGTATTTGGGAGTTTCTGGTTTCGACTGTCGAAACGCAACTACGTTATTTCTTTGTTCTTTTCTGAATCTTTAGGCAAATAATGGAAATATGTCACCGACAGTTCCTTCAACTTTTTACATAATTCAGTCATATCGTTGTATTATTTGGAGAAAATGCGCAAGGATATACGAAAAACGAGAGCGTTATTAAACAGCACAAGGATCACCCAGAAGACTGTACCTCCTGTTTCACTTTCGAAACACTTTCTTTAACTGCTTTAAACCCAGTGACAAATATATGTGTAACTGCCCTTAAAGTAAGAATGTCTGTACATTTCGCAGGGTGTACCTATTTACTTGTCTCACGTAACTTGCACAATAGACACTATTCCCCCACTATTTGTAATCGAGACGAACTTATTTCCTTTGCGAGACACGAAATAAACCTTGCATGTTATGTAGATGAATATTTCGCGTACCCCGGAATTAACGAAAAAAAAAAGCGATTCCGGTTTGTAAGAAAAATAACAGCCCAAATGAGGTTTAACCCTTTCTAGTCAGAAAATATAATAAATTTAAAGTTACACGCTTTGGTGTAGGGCCAAAAGGACGAGGCCACATAAAAATGTTATATGGCGAGGCTAAATGGGTGAGGAGAGGAGGGTGTATAGGGTCTTGGTGTGGAAACCGGAGGGAAGGAGACCACTGGGGAGACCTAGACATAGATGGGTGGATAATATTAGGATGGATCTCCAGGAGGTGGGATGTGGGTATATGGACTGGATTGGGCTGGCCCAGGATAGAGACAGGTGGCGAACGCTTGTGAGTGCGGTAATGAAATTTCGGGTTCCGTGAAATGCGGGGAATTTCTTGACTAGCTGCAAACCTGTTAGCTTCTCAAGAAGGACTATGCACCATGGAGTAAGTAAGTAAGTATATCCCATATTCAATAGTAAGCAAATATCTAATAAATCCAAAGTTACTTTCTCTACAAGGCATCATAACGATCAAGAATTATACCTATCCGACGTGGCTGGAAGCTCTCTTTAGAAACGTTCGGAATTTACAGATATTACACAGCAGAGGTCTCCTAACAACAGGAAATGTCCCATGTGCAATTGCATTATATTACAAGGTGTCCAACTCTCATTCAAAATTCATAGCTAAGGACGATGTCAATACGACAGATGTTAAAACCATGGTGATGATCTAATGAGTCAGTTTGGGTTAATGGAAACGCCACACACACAAAATGAATTTGGCACAAACCTGTAGACCGGCAAGCAGCTTTCAAGACAGTTTAGTGCTGTTGAACACATAACAATATAAAGTAGCAATACAATGTCAACCATCCATAATTTGTGTAGAAACGCTATGTCTACTGCTGGGCCATATAAAAACTCGCATATATATATATATAAAGAGAGAGAGAGAGAGAGGAATTTTGGCCGATGAAGTGACTTACAGTGTCACCTACAAATCTTACAGCAAATCAGCACCCTGTTAAAATTTCTAACAGTTACTCTTCTGCGAACGGAAGCAACATTCTCGTTGAAAGCCAAACATTACCGTCGCTAACTTAACAGTGCTACAGACTGTTCCATATTAACCGATTAGCAATTATTACTTCCTAGTAGTTTATCAGACTTAATGTTTACGGAACCATTTCCGATCTACGGTTATCAAGATCTGGATGGACGTGTATAAGCTGGTTTATATTTTCCCCCCCCCCCCCCACTTTATGGAGTGTATAAATTCATTATTGCTCACACAAAAAAGGCCCTCCATTTGGATCAATGTTAAATAAGTCCATTTCATTTTACACCTGACCCCCTTCCCCCCAACCATACTATTAAGATCGTTTGCAGTATTACCCTACCACCCACGAGTAGTCTCCAACGCAGTTCTCCTTCTGAAGGCCCCCCGACCCCACATGCAGGCCATATTCCTGACCATCTCCTCACCCTAATCGCAGTTCTGTTTGATAATGAGAAATGCACAGTGGGGCGTCTCGTTATCCGCCTATTTGTTCCCTCGTTTCATAAAATGTAATAACTGAGGACCAAATCAAAATTCAAAACTCGATTTAAAAGGTCGTTAAAACGCGTGGATACAGCACAATTAACACAGACGTTATGCATTACTGATCCCGGTGGCCGCACATTCTAAGATATGGGTTTACGGCTGCTCGCTTGCCGGTATTGCGGGATCGAATCCCACCGGGGCGTGTATGTCTGTCTTTGTCAGTGTCGTGTGTTGTCAGGCAGAGGTCTCTGCGGCGGGACGATCACTCGTCCATAGAATTCCAACCAAGTGTGGTGTGTCAGGGTGTGATGTAGAGACCTCGACAATGAGAAGGCCTAGACCCACTAGTGCTGTCAAGTGTCAAGCCATAAAAAAAAAACTTTATATATACGTTGTCGCCTTTCATTTTGTCGCTGATTCCAATCAGATAACATCTTGAATTTAATTGTATAAATACATGTCACATTCACACTTTCTGACCTCACCATAACACTTCTCTGTCTACTGGTTTATATACAGGTCTGCTTTCATTATTTTTTCAGAGGAAGTTAGGTAGGATACGCAATAATTACAACTACTGCACATGAAATATTTAATGTAACAAATTCATAATATTTTGCTAAACGTGTGTGTTTACTTGCTGACAGTAAACAAACAACAAATCACGACTAAACACAAAGTACACACATATATTTTAATTTTTTTATCGTGTTGTTAACTAATGCGATTTAGCAAATAAGCCTCATGCCTCAACACAAAACACGTGCTATACAATAGTTTGTTTCGGTGGATGACAAATTGTATACAGGAGCTAACGTCAGAAATGTAGCGGAGTGGGAAAGAGAAGGCAAATGCCCCGACTGGCGCAAAGGAACAGTCTTAATCATCGGAGAACAAAAACACATATTCTTTTGTCTAGACTGAAGATACATTAAATTAAGCAGTACAAAAATTTGAAAGGATAAAATACGAAATAATTGGAGTCAAAATACTGCCGGGTGCCTTCCAAGAAACTGTAGCCATATATTTTTATAAGTTTTACATTTGCATTTACGTTCACGTAAAAGGTAAAGAAATTTCTTTAGAGTTCCTGGACAGGCCCTGAGGGTTCCAGTAGTTTGGGGCTCCCAGATTTCAAGAAAATCGGCACATGAAAGCGGTAAGGTTGCTATCCTTACTCGCCGGCCGCCTTTACCCTCAGGAAATATTACTGGTACTCATTTCTGTTAGAGGCTGAGTCGGCCCCACGCCCATAGTGCGACCAGAAGGATTGTCAAATTCTAATGACACCATCGGGAATCTAACCCTCGACCTTTCTGCTTGTAGCGCAGTTCCTCAACCAACTGCACCACCGCGTGCCCCAAATATGTTCACGTACCTCAGATAATTACCGTGAGATTATTATTTAAAAAATATATATTACGCAATTTGTCATGCTCTAATATCACCAAGGGTATTAAAGCTGCTTATTGCATCATTTACAGTAATAACCTTATACAGCTGACAGCGCTGTTGTAGCGAATCTCGACTGAATTACCAGGTACACTGCCACAGGCTATCTGCAGTTGGTGTCACTTTCTGCATGGGGCCGAACTGTATGCGAAAACAGACATCTTAATGCTTGCCTTCGTGTTCGTATCATTTCCTATCAGTTGACGTGATATTCGTGCAGTTGAAAGAGCTTTGTTAATCTATTTAAGAAATCACCACAGTCACCACCATCATCACCACCGAAACCACAATCGTCAGTGACGTCATCCACGGATTCTCAGGGGCATTAACCCTTTAAACGCCCAATTAAATCCCATCTGCCATTTGCTGGCATTATTAGGAGCTCACCATATTCTCCACGTTAGCAGGATAAAGGTTAAATGACACTGTTAATTTAGCCATTAATTACGTAGCTCACAGTTTAAGTGATCGACGCAAGACTGAAAACACGCTGTATTTCTGATTGTAACAAACATTCCTTTCATTTGTCAGTATATTTATTCCGAATAAAACAATCCGGCCTATAATTCAGGACTACCGATCCTACATTCATAGTAATCATTTCATTTTCGGAAGTAAAACGCTGGGTGTCGGGAATGGGAATGAGACCCTACAAATTCTGAATACCAATGAAAGAAGACTAGCCCCACACTAGGTTCCTACCAGCCTCAGTAGAACAGAGAATAGGTGCAGCTCACGCATTGTTGTTGGTAGGTAACTGACCTAGCCCAAGGTAGGTACTTTGTACCTTAATAAACCTGTCATAGAGCACTTTGTCACTCCGCGGACACCCATCGTGCGATTGTACAGTACGTACTCACACTCCACTCTGCTTCAGTGTATAAAGCAGTCTGCATTGCGGAAACTTCCTTATGTTTCACTGCCTGTGGGAGCATGGTCCCCACCCTCTCAAGACGGTGAGTTATCTGACAGTTTAGCGTCGAGTTGTATGGTGGCTGCTGAATGGTGATTACCATAGTACTTGAATGCTACAAGTCATTATCTATGTGAAATACTGCTCCGTACATTTTG
>Ga0136643_10006657_pt1 | contig 16567 bp, 24 predicted proteins | sample TergutLab28metaG_FD_96883 | JGI IMG/M metagenome (GOLD analysis project Ga0136643, IMG submission 96883) | Labiotermes labralis P1 segment gut microbial communities from Petit-Saut dam, French Guiana - Lab288 P1 (version 3) (version 3) | ecosystem: Host-associated > Arthropoda: Insects >... | reverse complement strand
GCAAACGACATTGAGAAACGTGATTGGGAAAGCGCGACCCAAAAGCAGTTGGGGTAGGTGCTTTTGGGTAAAACCGAAGGTTTTATAGCAAACGACATTGAGAAACGCGATTGGGCAAGCGCGGCCCAAAAGCAGTTGGGGTAGGTGCTTTTGGGTAAAACCGAAGATTTTATAGCAAACGACATTGAGAAACGTGATTGGGAAAGCGCGGCCCAAAAGCAGTTGGGGTAGGTGCTTTTGGGTAAAACCGAAGGTTTTATAGCAAACGACATTGAGAAACGTGATTGGGAAAGCGCGACCCAAAAGCAGTTGGGGTAGGTGCTTTTGGGTAAAACCGAAGATTTTATAGCAAACGACATTGAGAGACGCGATTGGGAAAGCGCGACCCAAAAGCAGTTGGGGTAGGTGCTTTTGGGTAAAACCGAAGGTTTTAGCGCGCCGCCCAATCACGATTTCGAAAGTCGTTTGCTATAGTCAAAATTTTGGCGAGGAAGCGGTTACCGGAAGATACCGGCGGTGCTTGCGCCGTTTTTCGCGTAGCGAAAAATTATGAGGCACTGACGCAGTACTGCGACAAAATGACAGCAAAGACTTGGCAAGGTTTAGTTGGTGGAGTAATAAGGAGGATTTTTAATGATAAAAACAATGAAACTGCCGGTAACAACACTAGCCCTAACCCTTATTTTGAGCCTTGGTGTATTTTCGTCTGCCATTGCTTATGCCAATGAAATTAGCGTAACAATCAACGGCGCAAATGTTGTGTTTGATGGTCAAGGTCCCGCCATTGTGGACGGCCGCACGCTGGTGCCTGTACGCGGCGTGTTCGAGGAGCTGGGCTTTGAAGTAAGCTGGGACGGGGACAGGCAAGTGGCTGCTTTAACAAGGGATGACTACATAGTCGACATATTTGTCGGCTACCTATTCTTTCGCCTGTCAGACGCCGGAGCCCCGCCGGAATCAGACGGACAAACATGGGAGCTTGATGTAGCTGCACAAATTATTAATGGCAGGACGTTATTGCCCATTCGTGCTGTGTTAGAAGCCGTTGGATATTATGTTGACTGGGACGGTGAGGCGCACACTGTGTTAATTGTATCAGAGCCTTTTGTGCCTATTGAAACGGGCGATTTAGAGGGGTACAATCCAATCGCTAATTGGCGCGAGTGGCATAATATTCCTTTTAGCGCGTGGCAATCGACATTTACCCTTGTAAATGAAGGCGATGCCATGGGTTCTGCCTGGTTTTATGTGACCGAGCTTGGCGTTTCCTTCAATTTTGGTTATGGATACGAATCCCATGAAAACAGCCCCGGCACTTTTATCGCACCTGTAGTGCTGTTTTTAGGCATCCCTTCTACATCTGTCGCAGAGCTTCGCGGCATGTTCGCCAATGATGAGTTTGAATTGCTGTTTGATGACTATTTTGAGGAATGGGCAATCCACATTTTTACGTCGGATTATACTTTCCGCTTTAGATTGACAGATGAAAACGACACAAATATCACCAGTGTCTGGATTTCCAGGAATTATAATTAGTATGGTATTGAAGAGATTGCGACCTCCTAACACACGCAGCGTGTTGGCACAAAGTGCGTTAGCGACGGGTTAACTCTTCACGTAGTGTGCCTTAGATTGCTTCAGGCTTCCGCTACCCGGAACGCTCTTGGGCGAGCAAAGAAGTTAAACTCACCTACATGGTGCTACAACAAACCCTTCATCCTTCAAGCTCTCGGTAATCCTTTTAACAAACAAAAGGGCGCTGGGATTATCACCATGAACACATATGGAATCAGCCTTAACAGCTGTTTCCTTCCCGGTTATAGCCGTAACTGTGCCGTTTTTCAACATTTTCATAATCCGATCGATACATAGGGTTTCATCATGGATGATTGCCCCCGGCTTCGACCTTGCCACAAGGCTGCCGTCTTCTTCGTAAGCACGGTCGGCGAAAACTTCCGATATAACCCGTAGTCCGACGTCATTAGCAGCCTTTACCATTTGGCTGCCGGCAAGTGCCATAAAAGCGATGTCCGGATTCACCTCAAAAGCCGCCTCAGCTATGGCACGTGCCGCATTATAATCCACCCCTGCGTCATTATACATTGCCCCGTGGGGCTTAATATGAGCAACCTCCATATCATTGCTTTTGGCAAATGCCCAAAAGGCACCTAACTGGTATTTTGTATAGGCTTTAAGCTCTTCGGCGGTAAGTACCATTTTGCGCCTGCCAAAACCCATTAAATCAGGGTAACTTGGGTGCGCGCCTACGGCGATGCCGTTTAATTTTGCGGTTTTAACAGTCCGCTCCATAATAACAGGGCAGCCCCCATGCCAGCCGCAGGCAATATTTGCCGATGAAACGTATTTTAATATTTCCTCATCACAGCCGATTGTAAATTGACCGTAGCTTTCCCCTAAATCGCTGTTTAAATCCACGGTTACCGCTCTCATTAATTTACCTCCTCTATTATGGCTTTGTATATGGCGTCTCCTAAATTTATGCTCCCTGTATGGGAGGATTTGGCATATTGCCCAAATCCCATCTGCGATTTTATATCAGCTATTTTTTTCTCATACTCTATGTATATATTTTGCCCTTCATCAACAGTCACTTTTTGAAAATTGACTTTTGAGCCGGGGCGAATTTGTGCCGCCTTCTCAAAATCAGGGGTAATTACAGTGGCGATTTGGGCGTAACCTCCTGTTGTTTGCCGGTCAGCCATAAGTATTACGGGAGTGCCTTCATTGGTGATTTGCACACTCCCCATAAGTATTGCGGATGAGAGTATATCAGCAGTTTTGTTGGTAAACTCAAGAGGCTCCCCTTCAAGAAATATGCCCATCCTGTCACTTCGCCCCCCTACGGTATATTTTTGGGTGAAGAAGGCGTTTTCCCCTTCTTCCGTGAAGTATTCCGAAAAAGGGCCTGCCACAGCCCGCAGTATGATATTGTCATTGTAAATGGGGATATCAGTGGGCGCAAGCTCCCGTATGCCTAAAGATGCCACAGGGCGCAAATTAAGCTCATCTCCCGCTTTTAGAGGGCGACCGTCAAGTCCCCCTACACCACCTTTTATATAAGTTGCATAGCTGTCCATAACAATTGGTACATTTATGCCGCCGGAGAGGGCTATATAGCTCCTTATGCCCTTTAGCGCACCCCTAAGCTTCAGCACATCTCCTCTGTTAACCAAATAGGACTTCCAAGCCTTAATTTTCACACCGTTTATTGCGGCGTTCATATCGGCACCGGTTACGGCAATTAGACCTTTGTCCAAAAATTTTATCTCAGGCCCTAAAAGTGCCGCCTCAATCAATGCCGCATTTTGCGAGTTGCCAACTAATATATTTGCTATGCGTGCCGCGTAATTATCCATAACCCCCGCAGCAGGCATACCCATTTTTTGGTAACCTATACGACCCATATCCTGTATGGTAGATTGCACGCCGGGGGATACAATCACGATTTTGCCCATGATTTCACCTCATACTTTCCGGTTTTTTCAAGAGCTAAAATGTGCATAAACTCAGCTTCATCAATGGGACGGTATTTTATATAATCCCCTGCATTGTAATAAACCGGCGGGTTCCTATGAGGGTCGTAGAGCTTAAGCGGCGTCCTGCCAATAAGCTGCCAGCCCCCCGGGGACTCAATCGGATACATACCTGTCTGGCTACCTGCAATACCAACACTGCCCGGCACAATCTTTTGGCGGGGTACTTTAAGGCGGGGTGCCGCAATCCGCTCATCCATGCCCCCTAAATAAGGGAAGCCCGGGGCAAAACCAAGCATATAAATCAAATACTCGCCTGAAGTGTGGATTTGGACAATTTCATCAGGGGAAAGCCTGCTGTACTCGGATACAAAACCCATATCGGGCCCCGTTTCCTCATTATACAAAACAGGTATCTCGAAAACTGCGGCATTTAGGCTTTCTCCCCCTTGGGAATCCTCTAAAAGCCCGCCTAAAAAACCCTTTATTGCCTCATATCTCATAATGAGAGGGTTATAAACAATACAAACAGTAGCGTAAGCAGGCAAAACCTCAATTACAGCCTCGTTTTTTGCCTCATCAAGCTTTGACATAAAACGCCTTATCTTCGCCGATATATCAGGGGATATTTTTTGCTCAAAATGTATTAAAATCCCCCGGTCTCCCATAGGTCTGAAATCGTGCATTAGAACCCCTCCTTATCGGGAATATATTCAATTATATTATACACGCTGCAGCCAAGGATTTTACATAAAGCATCAAGGGTATTGGTAGATACTGATTCCCTCGCTTTCATCCTGCGGATGGTGCGACTTTAAACTCTATTTTAGCATTAATATTGAAGTTTAAACTCGCACTCGGTGGAACTGCTTATACCGCCTTTAACTTGTAATGTATACGTTGCAGCGTTCTTTTTTTCCATTGTTTTCCATAGAGGTTCATATGAAATCATAAATCCTTCTCTCCCAACAGCCATAAAATATCAACTTTCATAGCTTTTGAAATTGCAAGTAACTCAAAATCAGCAACAGCACGTTCTTCATTCTCAATTTTAGAGAGAGTTGACTGGGAAATTTCCAAATCATGTAAATTTATCCGTGCCAGTAAATCCATCTGCTGCATAGGCAGATTTTGCATGGCACGATAAATCCGCATCCTATGACCTATTATGTTTTTACTTTTAGTTTTTTCCATTCTCTAACCCTTCAAAAAAATCCTGTATACTCACAGAATATAAATCAGCCAAAGCAATAAGAACACTAATCCTGATACTGTACTTCCCCAATTCCATTTCAGAGATTGTTTTAGGATGAATATCCAGGTCAAGTACTTGCAATTTTGCAGCAACTCTGTCCTGGGTCATACCGCTTGCTTTTCTATATTTCCTTAAATTTTCACCGATAGATATATCCTGCTTTAATTTTTTAGCCATAATATCACCGCCTTAGAGTGTATTCACTCTGCAAATATATAAGCAATACAACAGGAAGTCACGTATTTAGCTTAACATCAGGGATATATTCAACTATATCGTACACTCTACAGTCAAGAATTTTACATAAAGCGTCAAGGGTATTGGTAGATATTGATTCGTTTGCTTTCATCCTGCGGATGGTGGAACTGCTTATACCGCCTTTAACTTGTAATGTATATGTTGTAGCGTTCTTTTTTTCCATTGTTTTCCATAGAGGTTCATATGAAATCATAAATATTCTCCAAGCACTATTGACATATAAACATTATTGACTATAATTTAGATAAACAGTTATAGGCAATATTGACTATATGTCGAAAGAGTGGTTAGATATGAAAGAAAGCAGAGACAAAACCTGCTGCTTTACAGGACACAGAAAGCTTCCCTGCAAAAATATAGAGCGGATAATAAAACGGCTTCACGAAGAAGTGAACCACCTTATCCGGCAGGGGGTTACGGACTTTATATCCGGCGGTGCGTTGGGTTTCGACCAAATAGCGGCTTCTCTAATAATCAGTAAAAAACAGCAGGGGGCAAATATACGGCTAATCTTCGCTTTGCCTTGCCGTAACCAGGACGAAAAATGGACAGATAAACAAAAACAGCTGTACCGTTCATTGTTAAGGGATGCTGATGAAATCCGCTGTATATCAGAGAAGTACACACCGAACTGTATGAAGAATCGCAATTTATATATAGTGGATAATTCCGCCTACTGCATATGCGCGATGCTAAAGCCTGTCAGCGGTACGGGGCAGACGGTGCGTTACGCACAACAGCAGGGGCTTGAGGTTGTAAATGTGGCTTGTGGGTAATGAGATTGCCGCTCCTCACAATAGAGTGTAGCGAATAAAACCCACTATATATCAGAGAAATACACATTAGACTGTAGGAAATTATGCGGCTATAAAACATCATGATGATGAATATAGCACATCTGCCCATCTTATGCCAAACAGCATATAGCGATAACGATAGGTAATATTTTAATTCTTCAAGCTAGTCTTCCGATTATTATGTTATTCAAAATGGTTTATTAGCCTTTTAATAAGATCCTCTTTGTGAATTGTGTTCCAATTTGCAATAAAATAGAATCACTGAAACCTTTCATGAATTCCTTATCCCTGTGAACCATAAGCAAAACTAGGATGATTTCATAGAATGATTCTTTTGCTAATTTTTCAATTAGCATTTTCATCATTTGAAGATTCATGTGTTCTTCCTTTGGAGTGCAAATTAAATGCCACCATCCCGGGTATTTCTTTATCCATTTAAGGAATCGTAAAGTTTCCGAAGCCCTTCTTTTACATTTTAACATAAAATCCTTCCTTTCCAATAATTATCACTATATAGTGATAATTATAACATTTCCATGTGATAAAATCAATAAAAATATCACTAGGCAGCTATATTTCTTTCGGGAGGATTATGAATGTCAAAAATTATTCAGGATGTGAGCATTGGAATTAACTTACAAAGATTACGCAAGTCTAAGGGCTTAACTCAAGAACAGCTTTGTGCCAAAATGGGATTAGCTGGTAGACCTATGTTGCAATCTACATATGCTCAGATTGAGACAGGGGTACGCAATATTTTTGTAAGTGATTTACTCGTCATTGTAAAGATATTGGGCGTAACCTTTAAAGACATATTTGATGGATTAGAGCCAATAAATAAGTATGATATGGAAGATAGTTCTGAATAATCTTCATATTTCCTCCAGCCTCACACCATATATGCACACTTGTAAAATCTGTCAGCGGTACGGGGCAGACAGTGCGTTACACACAACAGCAGGGGCTTGAGGTTGTAAATGTGGCTTGTGGGTGATGAGATTGCTTCAGGCTTCCGCTACGCGTCCTGACCGCCCTCGCAATGACGACCAAAATCCTGATTTCGGCGAAGGGCAAACCCCTCATGGCTTGCACCGAGTGTAAACTTAAACTTCCGTAGACTTAGAATATAGTTTAAGTTTGCACCTGTTGCATTGTGTCAAAAACAAACACGACTTACTTTGATTTTTAGCAATCGCTCACAATCCGCATTATTACAGGGTTTTAGCACGGTAATCAAAAGCAATCACAAGTCATTACAGGCATATTTCAGCAATAATAAAGACCAAGGAAAGACCAAAACTAAGGCGCGTTTCCATTAGAAAATACCTGTCTATTCTAACATCAGTATGGCAGGTATTTTTATTATGACTATTTTTGAAAATTAGCTTTCAATGTTATATGTTTTTATATATGTATTTGTCATGTTGTGTTTTAGCAGTAGTCGACCCTGTGGGAAGGGTGGTAAACCGCAATGAACCCGAAACCGCCCATTTTAGGGTGTGGGTAACTGTGTGGACAAATGGGCTATATAGTAGATGTAATAAAAACTCTCTCACTATTTGTCCATGCAGTTATCCATGCCCTAAAATGGTTAGCGGTTTCGCGGTGAGTGCGGTTTTCCATGCTTTCCACAGGGTGAATTTTAGCACATGACCATTTAGTCAAAATCTAAAAATTTCCATAATGGAATATCAAGAATATTTGCAATTCTAAAAAGTGTTGTCAAGCTGATATTCTTGTCCATGTTTGGAGCTTCTATTGCACCTATATAACTTGTAGCTACCCCCATATATTCGGCTAATTCTTCTTGTGTATATCCTTTTACCTTGCGGAAATAAGCAATTTTTAGCCCTAGCTTCTTAAACTCCATTGAGAAATCAATATTTTCCAATCAGCATCACCTTTATATGATTCTAGAGGTTTGACAATGATGATATTATCCTATAAAATAATGACATATATAACCCGTGGAGTTATAAATGTATTCTGTATGCTTATAGTTACAGAATATTGTTAAATGCCACCAAATAATAAAATAAAAGGGGAGATATTAAAGCGTGAAGAAAAAGATATTTAACGTGCTTTTATGTATTGTGTTGGTAACTGTTCTTGTATCTTGTAGTAGTGCCGATATGATTGACACCGTTAATACGGAAGAATCTGACGAAATCCAAAGACTACAAATGGAGTTAGAACTTGCACAGAAGAAGAACCAGAGGCTTCAGAACTGCAAGAGCCACAACAACTTGTGATACACCAACAAGGAATTGAGGAAATTTTGCTAGGCGAATAGTTTGCTCAAGATTTTGAAGGAATACTACACAGTTGGTTGTTTAGACCTCATGGATTGCTTGACTCTATTAATTCACATTATATATACCATCAAACTGGCGATGTACATTATTTTAGTGACCCTAATTTTCCTACTGTACAACAAACATCTGGGCAATGGGATGTACTTGATGGTGTGCCATACCGCATTTTTCCAGCAGACCGTATAGAGATTATATTTTTAGATAGCTATGAGTATTTTCAAGTTGTCTGGCCGTCTGGCAATATGCAAACATTTAGAAGAACACCCCCAGACATGCCATCACAATTTGGCGGTCAGTGGTTACCGATGGCACACGTTATGAATCAAGTAGAAGTAGCTAACGCAGCGCGTATGCGTAGATTTCTTGGTCAATGGCATTTAGACGCAAGTTTATGGACTTTTAATGAGGATGGTACAGGTGTCATATATTCACCTGCTATGGGGATACATCCTGCAACACACCGTTATTTTACGTTTGAAGTGTTTCCTGTGACGCTCGATGGTTATGACGATACTCTTATAATGCATTTTGCATATTTTGATGATGATGAAATAGGGATTGGCGGTATGTCAATAATGTATCATGTACGCTTTGGCACACGAAGTGGAGGTTCGATTGAATTTGGAGATAGCTTCCTTTTGACACGCATGTTCGACATCAATAACACACCATTTTTTGACCACCAGCTTGAAACTTTCATGGGCTTAATGGATATGATTGGAAACTTTGTGCCATAAAGTGCAATCGTTGCTATGCCCTACAGTGCGCCCATTATCATCAAATGACACAAATAAGTATATTTATAGAATTATCTGTAAACATTCACCAAATATATAATCCAAGAGTAAGTCTTTACCCTTATGTGACAGCCCTAACCAAAGTATCAAAAGTTGTAGCTGCTTCTGGTTAGCTTCAAATATTTCTTTTCTATAAAATGAGAAAAAACTCATATTTGTGTGTTTTTCCTCAAATTTTTGGATTTTTTCCTTGATTCTTTCAAATAAATCACTATCTTCATATTGAAAGTATTTATCATAGATTTCTTTGATTTCCTTCTTGCTCATAAAAGCAAGTTTTGTAACAGAGATAACCCTGCTCATATCAAAAGTAACAGCAGACACATTCTCAATATCTTCACTGGATATATCGTAAGCCTTATCAATAACCCACTGCAAATTTGCAGTGGGGATTTTTTTTATACTGTTACTAAAGAAAGAACTGCCTGCGCCCATTCCTATTTGAATGTATACATCAAAAAAATGGCATAGCAATATGCGCTGTTTCCTGTTGAGTTCATGCCTTATATGAAAATCAAAATCTTCACCACTTAGCATGTGAAAGTGCTTGTAATTATACTCATATTCTACAAACTCTTTTATTTTTTCAACTTCCTTTTCGAGCATAGAAAACCTATCCTGTGTAGTGCGTTTCCCCGTCTTTTCATCAATAGTAAATGTATTATGATACCCCTCTTTTTTAGCAAAAGCTAAAACTGCGTCAAAAAAAGAAGTGAAAGTTTCTACAGAACATCTGTCTTCTTCCCTTGCAAGAATATCTTTTAGTTTTCCTTCGCTTATTATAGGTTTGTTATTTTCATTTTTAACAGCAAGCAATCTATCTCTAGGGATTGCCTTCATTCTAGGGGGTTTGAATTCAACAAGTAAGTTTTTGCACATTTTACGTGAATATCCTCTTGAAAAAATATCTCTTGTTCCAGTTTTTTTCATAATAACTTCACCCTCTCTTAATTGTATATAAATTTATTATACCAGTCAAACCCTCTTGTTTCTATGTGGTATTTATAAAGCGCAAACTCAATTTATATAGCCCACAAAAACAGCAAAATTCCATGCGATAATCTTAACGTAAGACTTACGCAGCATCCCAGCACCTATCGCGAGAGTTGTTGGAAAAAATCTAATATAAAGAGGAATGTATCAGAATTAGCTGCTCTGATACATTCCCCAAAGGAGATAACAGTTATGAATAATCCATTTAACAAACGGTACGTGGTTACTGGTAGTTGGATTGACAAACAAACAGGCACACCAAAAGCAACCTTGACTGGTATTAACGAAGGCAAAAGCAAGCAAGGCAACGTCTTTCAGTTTTTGCGTGATGGCGATACGATTCAAGTAGAAGCGCGTCATTCAATCGGTGAAATTGTAGCGTACACAATGCAAGCAGTAACCCCGCAAGCAACAACACCGACACCACCAGCAACATCTTCTAAGTAAGAAAGATGTAAGTACATTGCAACTATCATTCAGCGGTGGGCGTGAGGAATAGAACCCACGCCCAACCGCCTACTTTGAAAGGGTGACACATAACAATGAGAAGATTGCAAGATTTATTACCACCATTCGCCTACAACGCATGGGATTCCTATAACCTGAAAATACAAGAGGTTAAGAAACGAGTAATGAAGCCAGACAAGACACAAGAAAACTGGCGCAAAATTCACAAAAAAGATACAAATTTGTATCAATGGCTAGATGCTGGACGCATTATGATACCTATTATCTGTGTACTGCTACTAATAGGGCTTGTCATTTTTGCAGTATTCGGAAGTATAACCATACTTGCAAATGTTATAGATGTAATTCGTGGCGCATTCTCTCCACACTCTACCCAGCTACGGTTGGGTGGTCTGGCTATGTTCTGGATAGTTACTGTTTTTGCTTCGGTTGCGATTGTTTTTATGGTAATTGCAAAGGTGGCGCGATGGCTAAAACTTCCAATATCCATCCCCCCTGATATGGATTCATTGTATTACGATGTTCGAGAAACTGCATACAAAGCTGTGGATGAAAATGTTTGCGACAAAATGCAAATATACACACCCAAAACGCCCAGTGAATTAAAAGGTGTAAGCGCAGGAATAGACGAGAAAGACGGCGTATCCCTGTTCAAAGTTGAGTTTGAGAAGGTAACAACCGACAAAGCAGATTTGAATAGATTCCGTCACTTATTGGATAGAGGTATTGTCCGTCTTAGAAAACGGCGCGAATTGCCAACGTCATTATCACAGGATTTTTTATACAGGGGTGTCACATATCCACCGCTGTTGATAATGCGACTATATCAAGATTCCGAAACAATAACCGTTGTATTTGCGTTCACGGATGAGCGGTCTTGCGAACTTTACATCAATTCGCGTGGAGAAAAAACCAATGTAGGGCAGTTATATGATGACGAATTGTAAACAAGCAGAAGCAAATATATTAACGCTTGGTTATGATTTGGACTTGTGGAACGATTACGGCATTAAATTTCCTGTAACGGTTGACCTCTCGCCCTCAAGCAATTCGCACCTATTGTTAAATGGTATGAGCGGTGGGGGCAAGTCATATGCGCTACAAGGATATTTTTCCAAACTCATATTAGCACAACCTACTGGCGAATTCTATTTTTCAGACTACAAAATGGATGATTCTTTTGCACACCTTCGCGGACTACCAAAATACAAATCATTCAAGCAAACTCTGGAAAATTTAGACATTGTATATTCAAGTCTGAATTCTCGGTTGTCGGGCGAGGACGAAGCACGTCACCCCATCACTTTAGTATGGGATGAGTACATGTCCGACATGCTTAGTAGGATAAGTGAGGATAAGAAACAGGCAACGATTACCATGTCGAAAGTTAGCGAAATATTGCTAATGGGACGCTCTATGGGTATCCGCCTGATTTCTTCCATGCAAAGACCAGACGCAATTGCCTTCCCTGCTGGGTCGCGCTTAAATTATGGGATTGTCGTGATTTTAGGCGCGGTTGTACGTTCAATTTATGAAATGCTAATGCCCGACCATTTAGACCAGATTAAGGGTCGGCAGTTTGGGCGTGGTGAAGGAATCGCATTACTGCAAGGCTCTGACTTGCACTTCATAAAAATTCCGACCGTACGCAGCTATGAGCGTATGCAAACCATATGTATCAACGCACTATCAAATAATCTAAACGAAGGAGTATAACCCCATGATACTAAAAACAGCCGTTTTATTAGGTAAAATTGTAGGAAAAACATGCAAAGCAGTCTACAAATATACTCGCAAGACAGTGAAAAAAACCAAACGCGCATACTATCGAGCACGCTACAGACCCACCCGAAGACCCAAATACAAAACCAAATACAGCCGTCGCCGTCGTTTCCGTCGCAGTTATAGACGTTAAAGCATTAACCCCCACCATCACCACTATACCAATCCACTATCGACTTGGGGCGTGTGCATGGCGTGAAGCGAAGCGAGAATGCCACGCACTCAGCCCCGAAGTTGGCGAAGCCAACTTCGATAGATAGCGGCAAATATTACCGCTATCTATCGCAAATAGCGATAAACCCAGTAATATCAACCCTTACACTCTGCGACCCCAACATATCGCCCATCTCGCATAATCGCAAAAATTCAAATAAAAGGAGGACTATCCATGAGCAACGACCCCCAAGGGCTGAAATGGCAAATCACCATCAACAACCCTATTACACACGGATTTACTCACGAACACATAAAAACCCAGCTAGAGAAATTAAAATCAATAATTTACTACTGCCTTGCGGATGAAATTGGAGAGGAACAAACCCCACATACACATATTTTCGCGATATTTTCATCTAATATGCGTTTCAGTACATTAAAGAATCTTTTTGAATCGGCATATTTGACACGCGCTAACGGTTCAGCACAGGAAAACAGGGATTATATAACTAAAACTGGCAAATGGGCTGATTCTGAAAAGGCTGAAACGTCTGTCCTTGATAGCTTCGAGGAATGGGGAGAAATGCCTGTAGAAACTAGAATCAGCGGAGGCCGAGGACTGGAAGGGGCAATTATATCGCGCATATTGGACGGAGTAAGCAATGCAGAAATCTTGCTCGAATTTCCAGATTATTTGCGCGGTATGCGTGATGTTGAATTTGTGCGCCAAACTTTGAAACATGAAGAATACCGCGAGAAATGGCGCGACTTAGAAACGGTGTATGTGTTTGGTAGTACGGGAGTTGGTAAAACACGGTCGGTAATGGATGGGTTCGGATATTCCAATGTATACGCTGTCAATAATTACAAACATCCATTCGATGGCTATACAGGGGAATCCGTAATGTTATTTGATGAATTCAATTCGAGCATTCGCATACAGGATATGAATAATTATCTTGACGGCTATCCGTTGGCACTTCCAGCGCGGTACTCGAACAAACAAGCCTGTTTCGAGCGTGTTTTTATCATCAGCAATCTGGATTTGCGTGAACAGTACAGACATGAACAAATAAATCAGCCCGAAGTATGGCAAGCATTTTTACGCCGTATTCACAAAGTTATACGCTTTACATCGGACGGTAAACGATATGAATATGATACACAGGATTATTTGTATGGTTCGGAGGTGTGCATAGAATTGCCAAGCGATACCCCAATGCCTTTTGATGATACATCATCTAAGGCAATAACTAAATAATTTTCGTTGTTTGGAAGGAGTGCGAAAAGTGCAAACGGCAAGCAAAAAACCGCGCTTATTGACACTTAAACAGGCTTCGGAACTCATTGAAGGATTAACCGAATACAGGGTGCGTCAACTCTGCATAAACGGGGAAATCAAGTTTCACATGTTCGGTAAAAAATATATGGTTCCCGAACATGAAATACTAAAATTCTTTGGTGTAGGTATCTGAAATGCTCTGTAAATATTCTTCTAAACCATTCCAGATATTCTTGCGAATATTCTGATTAAACCTTGATTTTTGGCGTATTTTCATTGAGTTTATACAAGGTTTCTGGTATAATAACTTTAATGGAAATGCGCCATTTTTATCTAGGAGGAATAAAAATGGCAACTATTACAAAACGTGGTGACACATACAGAATTAGAACTTCATGCGGTTATGATGTGCATGGTAAGCAAGTTATAAAGTCCATGACTTACAAGCCACAGTCTGGCATGAGTGGCAAACAGATTGAGAAAGAAGTCAACCGCCAAGCGGTACTGTTTGAGGAACAATGCAAACAAGGGCAAACCGTCACATCTGCAAAATTTGAAACTTTTGCGTGTGAGTGGTTCAAAGATTACGCTGAAATAAAACTAAAGCGTACAACTGTCTGCAATTATCATAAAATGAGAAAACGCATATACCCAGCATTGGGTCATATACGTATAGACAAGATTACACCTCTTGATATTCAGCGTTTTGTAAGTACGCTTGCCGCTGATGGGCTTACTACCGACTACATCAAAAGTCATGTATTGATGGTGTCTAATATCCTCTCTTACGCTGTCAGAAAACGTATTTTAACTTATAATCCGTGTTCAACCGTTGACTACCCAAAAGCACAGGATAAAAAACGAGATTTTTACACGGTTGAAGAAGTTAAAGAGTTGTTAGGAATTTTGCGGAATGAGGACGAAGAAAACAAGCCTTTTGCTATATTCTTCACTTTAGCAATATATACAGGGTGCAGAAAAGGCGAATTATTAGGGCTTGAATGGAAAGACATGGATTTTGACGACAACACTATCTCTATTGCTCGTGCTTATTATTATGATAACTATAAGCATGAATACTACACCGACACACCAAAAACCAAAGGTAGTATCAGAAGTCTAAAACTTCCTGCTCATGTGATGGAAACATTAAAAGAGTATAGGATGTGGCAAGACAAGCAAAGAGCGATTTGCGGTAGTTCATGGGTAGAAAATGACAGGCTGTTTACCAAGTGGGACGGTGAAATGATGTATATTAATGCACCGACTAACTATTTCATCAAACTGTCAAAGCGTACAGGAATACGGCATGTAACTACACATTCATTCCAACATTTTAACGCAAGTGCATTAATTAATAGCGGTGTTGATGTAGTGACAGTGCAAAAAGCATTAGGACACAACAGGGCAACTACCACGCTTGGAACTTATTCACACGCTTTTAGTAATGCACAGGCAAAAGCAATGGAAGCAATAGCAAATACGCTTGACCTTTGATAACTTGTGGTAATTTGCTGTATATAGTGCTAACCCCTAGTGGAAAATCTTGACCAAACAAAGACCAAAACGGAATACAGGGGTAAGATTGCCACCGATAAAGCATTGATTTTACTAGCTTTTTCGGTGGTTGGGGTGAAAATGCAAATGTTAGTGTCAAGGACTTTTTTATCTCTGTAATGAAAAAGTCACAGAAATAGCCGTTTCTAAGCCGTTAAAAAGGTATAGTCTTTGCGTTCATTGGCAACAATATGAGGTTGACCATTCAAAAATTCATGCTTGATTTATTCGCTCGGTCGCTATATAATTATAGTGTTGATAGTTGTATCATGCACGAAAGGAGCAAGGCATGGATTTCAATTGGATTACACCGAAACAAGCCGCCGAGGAATGGGGCATATCTGACAGGCGTGTGCAAGCTCTCTGTGCGAATGGACAAATCACAGGGGTTATAAAATTAGGGCAGGCTTGGCTTATTCCGAGCGGAACACCAAAGCCGTCTGATGGTCGTAGCCGAAACGGACGCAAGCCAACAAAGAACAAGCAGGAGGACAAGCAAAAATGAGCAACGAACTTGCGATTTATGCACCTTTCATAAAAGAAATAAAGGAGCTTATTTATCGCCGCCAATACGAAGCGATGAAAAAGGTAAACATTGAGCTACTAACGCTATATTGGGAAATCGGACACAGGATTGACCTCAGACAACGCGAACAAGGTTGGGGTAAGTCTGTTGTTGAAGTGTTGGCGAAGGAGTTGCAGAAAGAGTTTCCCGGCGATAGAGGTTACTCCGCCCGTAATCTTTGGTTTATGCGGCAGTTTTATATGGAGTATTCAAACCTTGAACCGCAATTTGAGGAGCTGATGGGTGTAAATCTGAAAACTACGATTTCAGAAATTGCCGATGGCGAAAAAATTGATAAAACGAACGATAGTGAAAATCTGAAAACAATGATTTCAGAAATTGAAATTCCGAATTTGCCACCGTTGATAACGGCAGTTAGTTGGACAAAAAACTTAGCCATTATCCAAAAATGCAAGGATTAATTGCAACGCATCTTTTACATCAAAGATGCGCGCCGCTTCGGCTGGACACATGATGTGCTTGTTCATAACATTGATAGCAAAGCCTACGAGCGTTATTTGACAAATCAAACGAATTTTGATGATGCTGTGCCTGAAAAATATCGCTTGCAAGCAAAACTCGCCGTGAAGGACGAGTACAACTTTAGTTTCCTTGAAGTTGGCGAAGAACACAGTGAAGCAGAACTGGAAGCCGCCATTATGAAAAACCTCCGCAAGTTTCTAATCGAAATGGGTGGTTATTTTACGTTTGTGCGTGACCAATATTATCTTGATGTAACAGACGAAGACTACCATATCGACTTGCTTTTGTTTCACAGGCGGTTGCGTTCACTAATTGCTATTGAATTAAAGATTGGCGAATTTAAGCCCGAATATGTCGGCAAAATG
>Ga0136643_10006656_pt1 | contig 16568 bp, 9 predicted proteins | sample TergutLab28metaG_FD_96883 | JGI IMG/M metagenome (GOLD analysis project Ga0136643, IMG submission 96883) | Labiotermes labralis P1 segment gut microbial communities from Petit-Saut dam, French Guiana - Lab288 P1 (version 3) (version 3) | ecosystem: Host-associated > Arthropoda: Insects >... | reverse complement strand
TAGGAGATATTTTAAATCCATTTTAATCAGATAATGTGATTTTAATGGTTTGACAAGTATGTGCAATTAGTTGGTCTTAATAAATATTGTTATCACATTGCACGGTAATAAAATGAAAATAGTAGATGGGAATTGGCGATGGACTATTCTGAGGTAATGACTGCTCTTACACACGCAGAAAAATACATAAAGCTTAAACCATACTAGCAAGCTCGGAATTCGATGCAAAGACCAAAGCAGGAGAACTAGACACGTTACGGATTAGATAACTTAATCGCATGAGTAGATACATTTAGGTTTTGAAAAACAATTGGTTGCTTAATACTCATATTCACATGGGTAAAGCGGCCTTAGTGAAACATACAGGGCTGTTTTGTGCATCAGTATCACAGCTATATGTGATGAGCATGAATCTTGCTTTAGCTATGGCTGCAGTATGGATTCATTGCTTGTCCCGTATATTGAACTGATATTGTTATAATAAAACACTCTTCTTTTTTGCCTCTTTAAAAGTTTCATTAAATTTTACCTCCCTATAAAATTTAGTGGGTTATGAAGATGTAGATGTTGACTCCCTACAGTGGAACAAGAACCCGTAATGCCTCTTGATATAAATTTGTTGAATTAGAAGGGGAAATACTGCTCAGCCAGCGCTATCGCAATCCGTCGCCTGTGGATATAGGATCTGGTGGAGCGGAATCCAGACTTTTCCATTAATGGGCCACATTATCAGAAATCCATATGTGTGTGCGGTCTGCATGATATTTTATTAATAACGGTTGTGAAGTGTAGCATGCAAGCTTTTTTTAGATTGTGGATAGCTTATCAGTTATAGAAAGGTGGCCGTCAAATTATACCCTACTATGTCCTCTTTCATGTGGCCTAGCTTGTAGCTAAAACACCTCTTCTGTCATTTTGTGATATTTCAAGTCAGCAGCCTACTGTACTTGTCAGTATGTAAATATACTTTGACTGCGTGTAAACTTACATCATACCTACACTAGCCTCTTGAACACGAAGATGAAACGGTCGCGGATGGCTTGTAACTTCACATGTAACAAAGGAGTGTCTATAGACTAGGATATGTACGATACGTAAAGTATTTTTGCTAGGAAGCTCAGGCAGGCAGTCAGGCCGCATATTGGAAACCTCGTTTCTAGCGGAGGACAGTATATGGGTACTATCTGAATAACAACTTTGTTAGGCGCCAGAGCACACACTGATGCAAGAGTTGGTGAGTGAATGACTTAAACTCGTGCTCGTATAAAGGGCATTCTTAATTAAGTTCATTAATTTAGGAACTGATCTCGAGGGAGGAATTCTTAGTTGAGTTACCTGTTCAATATGCTGCAAAAATTAAATATCGAAGCACCGTGGTGTAAGAAAGTTTAACGTTCTTTATGATCACACGAAGTGGGTTTTAAGTCTTAAGAGTGTCAGGATGGTGGTTACCGAGAACAACGGCATTTCACAAAATATAAGCGTCGGTTAGGTGTAACATTTTGTTGCACATATTCGCCACATTATGCTACGGCTTAGTAATATAATTATTTAATAAAATGAAGGTAAGGAAAGAATTTCGAATCAAGATTAGACAGATTTTAGTAACCTGTTATATATGGGACCTGAAATCTTATGAGAGCTAAGAATTTTAACATGTGTCACCGTCAACATTTTATTTGAAATTTTCAGTGATCCACGTAGCACGTTCGGAACACTAAACTTTCTTTCGCATTCACTGTGATCGTCTGTGCTGTGTTAATTTTATTTTCTGTTCCTGTCACTTCAGAGGATAGTGACTTAAAACAGATCTCGATCTCGTATTTTCACTTAATATTAAATTCCACCTCAACAAACATTTTGTCAATCTTCGTAGTTGCACCGCGCATGTTGAAAATATTAAGTACTTTATTTGTCCAACAATTGCCACAAATTATTATAAAATTGTTAAACAGTTAAAATCATTTAAAATTATAATATTTGCTCCAACATGTTTCGGTTTACACAAACCATCATCAGGGAGCTCTCAGTCTGTGCTTTGCTAAAGTTACAATGTTGAATTCGGTTACATATCGTCACTTGAAGTTATCGGTATTGTGTCTGCATATGCAGCCACAATACCGATAAATTCAAATGAAGATATGTAACTGAATTCAACATTGTAACTTTAGCAAAGCACAGAATGAGAGCTCCCTGATGATGGTTTATGTAAACCGAAACACGTTGGAGAAACTATTATAATTTTAAATGAGTTTAACTGTTTAACAGTTTTATAATAATTTGTGTGCATTAGTTGGACAAATAAAGGAATAAACATTCTGTCATTTCTCGCAAGTTTAAATTTTTGCAGATTTCATATCGTTGATGAAATGTATGAAACCTAGAAAGGTGGCATTTTGAAGACAGAAATATATTGCTAAGGATGAAGATTAAAATGTATTATATGTAATATGTATTCATCAAGGTGTGTGGAGAGAGGATAAAATATTAGTACCATAATATGAGTCACAATGCTCAACACAAATGCAACGCAGCGAAGCGAAATTGAGCCTCCTCTCCATTGGTTAAAACTTACTACAACCTTCATTATATGATCATTTTAAGAACCTGTGCGCTCTTATGCACTACACTGTTCCGTGCATTTTTTGTTGTTGTTGTGATTAATAAGCACAAAAATTGTAAACGTCTTATTTCGAAGCTATTCAAACTTAACGTCCGCAAAAATCATCGCCACTGATTCTACTTAATATAGATTCAATATAACACGAAATAGATCTATTTATTCATTCTACAATTCTGTCCATAATTTCGTACAGCAACGACGTTTTATTATCTATTTTATCACCTTTTTTACTGAAATCACACACGACAAAATCATCTAGCAAGCGAGGATCTCAAAGTTCCATACGTTAAGTTTGTATCTGTTTGTGATTAAATTTCATAAATACGTGAATATAATGAACTCCTCTAGCGTTCTTGTGGGTCGTCGTGATAAGAGGCTCTGAACAGCAGATTACAAATTAACCATGATCTCATCTGCCTGACATGCAATGTTAATTGGTTTCTCCTCTTTGGGGGTCTAAATTTTTCATGTGTTTTGTTGTATCACAGGAACCAACGCCCAGAAAGCCGCGATAGGATCACCTTTATCTAATACTAGTATAAATAATGTTGATATTTAAAATTAACTTTTGACATTTCCCGTCCCTAGCTATATTTTCCACAGATAACCTCTCAATAGAATAGTTCTTATATACCGTTAAAGGTGAATCAGTCCCATTACAGGCCCGAGGTGCTCAGAGGGTTCCAGGAAGTTAAGATTCCCAGATTACGTGACAATGTCCCTCTTATATACCGTAGTCATAGATAAATATTATGAAATCACGATTTCGTTGGATATTCACACCACAATTTTGAAAAATTCTTTAGAGACACTTCGATCGACGCTATAAAAACAGTAAGACATTACAATGCCGACCGAAGCATAGTAGTCCAGATTTTAATTTCATTTGAAACTCCTATTTTCGTTTTCTGTCGAACTATGGCTACCACAGACAGACACATACGTAAAAAGATGTATGCGTTATACTCTTATCAACTGAAAATACTGATAGGCATGGTTACAGCTGACAACAAGCAGGAGCGAAGTGACCTATTTTACGTTACTAACGAAGTACTGTACTGACTTGGAGGAACTGAGACAAAGGAAGGGATAAATGTTAGTACTTTTATTTCCAAGAAATGTATGAAACGAGAACTGATGAATGCACACCGCCTGGATCAATCCACGCGTACCATTCCTCGGTGTGGATACAGAGCGAGATTTTAACCCAGTGCTTTCTTCATTTCATCAGACATACAAAGCTGACAATATAAGATCCTTTTGTCTTAATACCGGACGGGCACTATTCACACACAAGGAACTTGAAGGTCATTACTTTAGCTCGAGAGAATCATGTTGACATCATTTGCCTCCCACTTCACAACAGTCACAAAATGTACCCTTGGATAAAGCTTTCATGGAGCCCCTGAAAATATTCTACTCCTACGAAAATGAAATATAGCCCCGTTCAATCCTAGAGCGATACGTCACCGTCTACCAAATTGGCGAACAATTCGGCAATATATACAAAGCGAGCTGCAACAGGCGAGATAGCGGCTAATGGCTTCCGGGCGACAGGTCTCTTTCCTTGTGACAAGAACATCTTCAGACCACACGATTTTCCTCTAGTCTCAGAGGACACAGAAGCTGCTCCTCTGAACCATCCTGCTTTGGTGAAGACCAGCGATCAGCCGTCGTTCAGTTCTGCTACTTTTTCTCCGTTCACTTCTGCTGAGGCTCTCTGTTCATCAGATATCAGCACTTTACCAAGCCTGAACCTACAGCCAAATCCTCGTGATGGAACAGTAAAGAAAATAACGAGTTCATCTTACAGAAATTTTGTTGGGGCAACTCAGAAAAAGAAAATCAAACAGGCCACTAAATCCAAAACAAATTGGCTTGCGTCGAATGCTCTTCTTGGTCCTTCAAAGAGGCGGAAGAGAGTGGTTTGCTTGGGTCCAACTCCGTCTGACACTCCATCAGATTCGGACTCTGACCTAACTGTTCCTTTCGCTGACGATTCGATAGAAGAAGAAGAAGAAGAAGACGCTGATTGTGTGCTCTGTACTGGTCGTTTATCTGAAAACCGCACTGTAGAAGAGTGGATACGTTGTGCGAAATATTTCAGATGGGCGCACACACCTTGTGTTGGTATGGAGGAGGATTTTGTTTGTGAGTCTTATCAGGGATGAGCACTCTTTTGCTCTTCCTTTTTATTTGTAATTTTTTAAATTCCGTAACTACTCTTTGTGCTTTCTGGGTAGATTATTCACCCCCCCCCAATTAGGAACACACGTGGGCCTAATTAGGGGATATGAAGTTTTTAAGGAAACGAATTTTGCACGCGGCTGTCTTTTCATAATTTACGATGTTTATGTAGCAACTGTCTCTTCATTAATCGAATGAAGTTATTGCTGTGTTTGAAAAGTTTTACGACTTTTACTTAAGTTTAATAGCAGTTTTTAAAAAACCTCCCTATAATAGGCGACTTTCCCCTACATGCCTCCGGTAGGGTTTAGAACCTATAATCTCAGCAGGCGAGAGGCCGCAGACCCACATCTTAGGCCGCACGGCCACTGAGACCGGTAGCTCATCTACTACGTACTAAAAATAAATGTCTGACAAGCTAGCTATCTGACTACCAGCCTACTTACTTTTATTTGAATAACAAACTATTACATTTCAGTCATCACCAAAAAAACCACCCACTGAGTTAAAACCATTCAGTTCACATCCTGACAGGTATTTACTGTTGGAAGTTAAAGTGGAGGACATGGATTCCCTTCTACAAAATTTTGACTATAAATTGTATAGCATGCTCGATGGAGAACATGGGACTGTAAGCTTTTGTATTTACATTCTCAAAGCAGAAAGCGAGAGGTAGAAATAGAGATGGGAGAAAGGGACGACTGAAAGTGAGATTAGGCGTACAGAGAATGCTATGGCTGGCAGGCCAGCACTCAATAACGTTTGTTTCACAAAGAAAAGAAACGCCTTCCTTCTCCTATAGAACGCATTCGTGCACTCTAAACTGGGCGCTGAGAGAGACGGTGACAGAAAGACACGGACGTTCATTTGAACTGAATGCAGCTACAAGTTTGCACTCAGTATTGTAGAGTATATGGAAACTGCAGTGCGAGAGTGTAGCCTGTGCTGCAGCGTCTGTCAAAATATTCGGACTTCTCTTGGACACAAATGAAAGCACACACAAATATCATAGTGTGGATAACTTCGCGCGTCTTACTGGTCGGTAGTTTTAGCCTTTCTTTTCTATCCGAAACACAAAGCTTCAAAACTGGGTATGAACTAGTTTTATGAAACATTAAAGAAAGACATTACTACGTCATTATTATGCAGTTAAATATTCATGGCTTTACAATACTAGATACTTCGCCTTATCATAAAAGAACTGTAGCAGACAAAGCATCGTTAAATAAAATTCATAAGATTCGGTATGGAGTACTGTGGTTATTTTTTTTTTTAGCCCGAGAACGTGTTCTGCAAGATAGTTGCATTTAAGTCTCATTGTTACAAATATTCACATGCTTTTGTTTTCTGTATTACTAGGAACTGTGCTAAAAGTTAATTATTATTGTGCTTTTTAAAAAGGGGTTGTTTTTTATCATATTTTTATGCCTGAGGATAGATTTATAAAGGCCGAAATATGTAGCATGTTTTGGACAGTAGACTATGTTGTCTGAAAACATATTTGTGATTGATGCTCCATCTCTTTCTCTATTCATGCATTACAATGGGCTGTCGTACTCTAGGATAATATTGAGCCATTTAAACCAAATTTGCATACATGCACTATGATTCGAAGTTGTTCATGAAGATTACAGTATCAATAAAACTTTCAGTCTACGCTGAGGTTTTCAAAGTAGTCACTGTACTTTAGATTTGTCAACTGAACGTCTATGTGAATCTCGTATTACTCATATATCAGGCTTACATCGTCGTTCAGTCACTAAAGGTTTAGTCGAAGAGCTGGAATTATGAACGTTACCCTTTTTTAATTTTCCGCTAGTTTCTCTCTACAGGTATTTCATATCTATTAGACCTAAATACTTTTGTCAGTACTTTTTTCTCAGAGAAAAAGTGCGAGAGAAATGTCTAATTGAAGGACGCTGTTAACTGCCAAGTTTGCATAGCATCGCTAATAGATGAATGAAATCAAAAGCGTAAATTATTGGTAAAATGGTGCTCGCAGGGCAAACCAAATTTCTCTTGAGAAGAAATTCCCCCAGTATCCTTTTTTTATGGGATCCATCCCGTTGTGCTTTAGTACAAACTAAAATATCGTTCAGTCACACAACAATATATTCAATAATGCAAAGATGGCACATGTTTCAGCTACAAGTAACCATTATCAGGCAGACATTTCAGTACAAGGGCATGACATGTTCAGTGTCCATGTACTGAAATGTCTGCCTGATGATGGTTACTTGTAACCGAAACATGTAGCATCTTTGCATTATTGAATATATAGTTGTGTTTTGACTGAACGTTATTTTAGTTTCTCCCAGTATCGCTTTATTCACCATAACTTCTACAAGGACTGGATATACATCGAAATCAGGCCTTCGATATGAGAGGCTGGCGACTAAGCGTCATTCTCATAGATTTGTAAAAAATACAAAAAGATAAATTTGAGCGTATATATATATAGGGGGGAACCGCGGTGGCACAGTGGTTAAGGTGCTGTGCTACAAATCGGAAGGTCGCTGCTTCGATCGCAGCTGGTGTCCGATCGCACCATGGTCCTGGGGTCGACTCAGCCTCTAACAGAAATGAGTACCAGGAGTATTTCCTGGGGGTAAAGGCGGTCGGTGCGTAAGGCTGACAACCTTACCACCATCCTGTGACGTTGTCATGAAATCTGGGAACCTTAACTTCCTGGAAACCTCTGGGCCACTCCAGGCCTGCAACGGGACTGCTTTACCTTATGTATGTATGTATGTATGTATGTATGTATGTATGTATATATATATATATATATTCTCGCCTCATGATAATGTATATGTGAATTGCTTAACAATACTTCGAGAAATACTTTACATCAACAATTTAGAAGCTGATGGGTTACACATTTCATTCAGCGTAACATTTATTTCGCAAGACGAACCGATTCCTGTAGAACATTCAGTAAAATTCTGCGCCACTTAAAGTACTTTATATAGTGGGCTGAAGCATGAGTAAAATGAAATTCATAAGAATAAATGTACTCAGACCCCATCCCCAAGTCTAGTATTTACTGAACCGAAATCAACTGTTTACTTTCAGAAAAGTGACAAGCGTACATATTGCCGGATACGACTTCTAAATATATGTTCGCTTTTTGCGGCTTTTCAAGAAAGTGAACAGCATTATTAACGAAAATAATTAACACTGCCTTACTGTGACGATTTCCTTCAGGTGTAGTTATTTATAGCTTCAATAATTCCCTTTCCACAGAATACTCCCAGTGCGGTTTCTGTAAGCGCGCTCGTGATAGTAAACTGACACCGAGACAGAGCGTTATAACTCCGTTACACAGTGAATATAGTACGACTTTTGTTTTAACCAAGCGTAATTGTTTCACTCTGGTGCTCGTAACAAAACAAAGGAATAGTGGATTGCAAAACAGCGACAGTCAAAGTTCTGGACAAACAAACCTTATCGTAATAATGAGGCGCGCCAGTCCCAGAGCTGATCAGCCACTGGTAATTTGGCTGTTCTGCAACTGGAGAATCTCGAGCTGAACTTCGTATTCGCCGCAGTTAAGTTACAATGCCTCGGAGGTTTTTGTTTCCTTTTGACACAGTACAAAATTGCATAATATAAGCACAGTTCCCGTGTGCGTTTTAAGCTTCCCACAACACTGCAGTCGGGGAATCTGTTCTTCAGGGATAAGACGGTGCGTCAAGGGGGTAAAGAGTTCGCGAAATTTCGAAAGACATATTTCCTTCATTTTGAAGAGCTAAAGTCGGACGCAGCTGACCATATCTCAGAGGAACAGACTTCTCAGAGCTTATGTGTCTTACGAATAAGGCCAGGCCATTTACTACGTGTATCAGAATACAATGGTCAATCTGAATCGTAGAAAAGACTGTTGTCATTTTTATGCAGAAAGAGTGAAAGTGCAGTTGTGTAGTGAGTGAATGTAGGTACATTCCAAAACAAAAGTTGAGGGCACAGCAACTATGAGTTAATTATTCTTGTCTAGTCAGACGGTATAGTGGCTAGGTTACGTTCAGAGTGAATAAAGAATACTGAACCTACAGGTTGCGGGAAATAAAGCGACCAAACCCTTAAGTGGACTTACTTATTTCTTATGCTCTTTAAGTTTGCTAGTGCATTTCTTTACTTTAACTACCTAGGACAATTCAGGAATCAAAAATATTGCCACATTTTTGGAAACCACCTCAAAATTCTAGGCTCCAGAATAGCGATAAGGGTCACGTTCCGAAAACAGAACTCACAAATATTAGGCGCCATCATAGAAAATATAGTTGCGTTCTGGCGACTGGGATTTTTAAACCTCAGAGATATTGGCAATCGAAATTTGTTTTAATCGCGCGTCCTTATTCGCTGTGAATAATTTTAATTACATTTACGGTTGAATAACGCAGAACACACTTAAATGAACATTAAGCATAAACTGAATTAACAATACTTATAAATAATGTAAAATGAACTTCCTATTTATCAGTTTATGAAATAACATTTACTCTCGTGAGTTTTGGGGACCAGAGCGTATATGCCCTGTTTTTAAAAAGCTGAGTGAGTCCCTAGCGTATTGAACAACAACAATCTGGATAGCCAGGGCTATTCTTTCAAGAGGCATTACTAGAATATTTGAAAATAATGCCTGGAAAACGAAGTAGAAGCTGCTGTATTGTGTAAACCTTACAGCAGAAGACACAGAGATAACTTTAGGGAAACTATTTTTTTCTTGGAGTCTGAAGAAGTAGACTGCCTAATTTATTGTTCTTTTGTCTTTCGTTCTGTTCGTGTTTACGACCTGTTAGTGTTTGAGACTGCACAATACCGATGGTACTGTATGTAGTAAGTAGTGAAATGGAAAGGATTTAGAAGGAAGCATTCGTGAGTTTATCGGGGTACGTTCCCGGAATCTGTATAAAGGAACTAAGGGAAGCCAAGAAAAATCTTCCAGCTCTTTTATGTGTTGGCTGAGATTCGAGTTGGTATCTGATGAATACAGGCCACAGTGTTACCTGTACACTGCACAGCTTGTTTAACAGTGTCTGGGGTAATGGTGATACGCAGTATTTCGTCTATAAGTTTCTTTTATGAATAGAACCAGAAATACTGTACAACATAGGAATAAGTACGTTACAATTGCTCTATGTTGAAATGTAATAACTTTTATTGAGAGGATTCTGTATTTTTGCCACGGCATTGAAATAAAATTACTTAGTGGGTGAACAGTAACCGTATTTCCAGTCTACTTACCGCAACTAGTTTACTGTTGCACTGAGCAAAATTCAGAAAACTATTGATAACGATTTATAATTAAGCTACGAAAAATAGCGAATATTTTCATGTACATTTGAACGAAATTACTTTAAAGAGAAATAATTTCCTATTTAATAAGTTGTTGTCCGCGTAAATGGCATTACGTTATTCTGACGGCTGTATTCTTACACACTGAATAATTACTCTCTTACAACATATCTTATAAAGGCGTTTGTTGAAAACCCCTTGTCTATTTCAGTAGATATATTTTTTTGTTCTTTTGTGGATGATTGTTCTTACTTGTAAAGAGGCATCATAATGTTGCGTTGTATATATGTAAGTACGTATATGTACACACACAAACACACATAACTTTCCATGGATTCATAACTTGCCAGAATGAGAGTAAGATGTGGAATAAGTCATAAACTTATGTGAAATTTACAACATTATTACAATGCAAAATACTGAAAAATATTTCATGTACACGATTATGGACAATTCTTAAACACATTCAAAAAGTGATGAACATAGTAAGAGAAAAAGAATAATGTATTTAAGTGCCTTCTTAGCGCTACTTTAAATAATGCCTTTCCTTCCTCAAACTTGTACGACCAAGTTGTAAATTGTGGAAAATTTTGATGCCAGCATAGAGTGAATCTTTTTTGCAATATGAAAGCTTGACATTTGGTCTGTGAAAATTGCACTTATTCCTTGTATTGACACTTTGTGCAGATAAATTTTTTGGAAATTTTCTTGGTTAGTAGCTCTGAATTTTATTAATGAAAATATGTATTGGCACGGAACAGGTCAAATATCTATCTTTTAAACAGACTTCTACGTAAAATGTTAGGTTTTGCACCTACCATAATTCTAATAATTGTCTTTTCTAAAGTAAATATGTTCACTGTTGAGCAGATTACTCCCAAAATATTCCATTCCATACATACAATTATGTAATATAAATAACGAATGAAAGGGCTACACAAACATTGAGAGAGAAGGAATGAAAAATTAAAAAATAGGAAGAAGAAATTTGGATTAAAAAAAAGAAAATCATAAGAAAGCCAAAGAAAAGGGAAGAATAAAAGAAATCAATATGCAGCGAGAGAAATAAATTTTAAGAAGCACGTAAACTTACAATTTACTCTGCGCCATGTGTGCCGATATTCTGAGCCTGCCAATGTAAACGTCGCCAGAGAAACACAATAATATTATGATAGACTTTCCAGGACCAACCCCGAATATATTCTATTTCATTTCGTTATTTCTCTCTTAACATCTTCGCAGAAACCATTTTTATTATTTCTTCCTTGAACGTCAGAATGTTTGAGCTTATTTAAAGAGTATAATTATAAGAGGCAATAGAAATTTCCTCCAGGTAAATTCGTTAGATTAACAAGTCCTCAAAAACTATGAATTAGAGGGTACGTCAGTGCTGGAAATTTGTAGAGATCACGATTCACTGCTGATAATGAGATGTAAATAAATTAAATTCACTGTTTAAGAGGTCTGGACTCATATTTTGAAATGTCAGCATCCCATTTTAGTGAGTGAAAGCGTGTCTGTCATCATTCCTGTTTTTTACTGTCCAAATCAATCAACATCCATAATGACCAGATTTTTTTTGCTTATTTATCCTGTGCGTGGATCATGGCAATAGTGCGTGGAATAGGGATTTTTTTTCAGTCATACGGACACATAAACCAAATATTTAAAAATGTCCTTATTATGACGTTTCTCTGAGTGACAATTCTGAGGATCAATAAACCATGGCTGAGCGTTATAAGAAGCTCTATTGTCTCTGGCGGTATGACGAAGAAAGTGGACATTGATGTCTTGTATCTGGAGACCATTAAATTCAAGGATATAGGAGATTATTTCACAAGGTAACACTTCTGGCGCCTCGTTTTGTTATTTTTCGTAGATATTAGATTCATGACCAATTTTAAGAAAAACAATAAAGATACAAATATTTAAAAGGTGATATTCCACGTTTTACACAAAACACACTATAATTAGTCTCCACATCTCTGCATTAAGCGTTCAATTAATCATAATCGTAATCTGGAACATTGAGAGTTATCTAATTTCTAATACCTACTCGTGGAGTTGCGCAACCGATCGTGTACACACTGTTGTGCTAATGCCATTCATTTTTTCTGTGGCTTTAGTTCGTACATCACAGGAAATGTAGTCTGTCGTATAGAAACCAATCAGACGAGATACCATAAGTACATATGTCTTCATGTGTAATGTCTGTTATTATTGTCCGATTTTATTTAAAATGTCTTTTTAAGATGTTGAAAATTTTATTAATAAATCCAAATATGAAATTGCACGGAAATTCGTGCAGTGGGTATAGCGCCGTTCCATGCAGACGGACGGAACAATACGAATAAGCTAATAATTGCTATTCGCAACTGTTTGGCGAGAACGCTGACATTTGATATAGGCATTTATCTTACCGCCATCGGTATCATCATTATTATTCCATGGCATTACCACTAAAACCGAAACTTTAACGCTTCTAAATCAGACATGTTCTAAATCCTTGTTAAGACAAGGGTAGGATGAAGATCCGAGCATTGCAAGGTCGGAACAGAGCAACACAGATAATCGCCATCAACCGAGGATTTGTAGGTTTGCTGTTTTCATAGGGCCCGACGTCACGTTGATATGCATTAAATACAGTACCACGTACACTATGGGGGACCGCGGTAGCACGGTGGTTAAGGTGCTGTGCTACAAATCGGAAGGTCGCTGGCTCGATCCCAGCTGATGTCAGTGGATTTTTCATTGACATAAAATCCCTCCGATCGCACTATGGCCCTGGGGTCGACTCAGCCTCTAACAGAATTGAGTACCAGGAGCATTTCCTGGAGGTAAAGGCGGCCGGTGCGTAAGGCTGACAACCTACCATCATCGTGTGCCGTTGTCACGAAATCTGGGAACCTTAACTTCCTGGAACCCTCTGGGCCTCTCTAGGCCTGTAATGGGACTGCTTTACCACGTACACTATCATAGCCCACAATTCTGAATAAATATATTTCGCACTTGTAGCCCCTAACACAGTCTAAATAATTTTTCAAATTTATAACATATAACTCAGAACAAACACCCTTTCATCTTTATGGCCCACAACTCAGAATAAGGAAGTGTAAAATATAAAACACCAAGTGATTCTGGTAAGGTACTTCGGGCGTCTTTCTATGAACATTGTCTTGTAACAGTATTTAGGATAATATATGATTTGGAAAGCCTTGATTGATTGATTGATTAACATTGGATTAGAGCTCTTACGGTTCCGATGCGCCTAGGCTTTATAGGCGGGCCCTTTTTGCCCCATAATCTAATATCAACTCAGGAGAGCCTTTTTCCTTTACTAAAGTTCCAGATGGCCCCAGACTTAAAATCTTAATGAGTCCAAGAAAGGAACCCAGATATACTTTTCTTTTCTCTCAAAAGTCCCGGCAAACGAACCCCCTCCAGGTTCCCCAACAGGGTTCCTATAGAGAGGGAGACCCGTTTAGGGGGCATTTTACACATCTCACAAAAACATCATCTCTCGGTTTCCCCAGTAAAGGAGACCTCCCTCAAGGTCATCTTGATGGAATCCCTCGCAGAAAGATGCCCAACCACCAGAGCCCTCCATTCATCTATCAAAGTCCCCGGTATACGAGCCCCCACATACCAGGTTCCCCTCGGGGGTCCCCATGGAGGGAGATACCCGTATCCGGAGACTTTCGTAACATATCTTCCGGGGTCCCCAGTGAAGGAGCTCCCCCTGAGGCCCCCTGCACTGAGCCTCTTCAAAGAGAGTTGCTTTATCCCCAAAGCCCCCTTCATCCAGTTCTCAAAGTCCCCGGTAGACGAGCCCTCCTCCAGGTTCCCCAAACCGGGCCCCTATGGAAAGAAATGTCCGTCTCCAGAGCCTATTCTAAATATTCTTCAGGGTCCCCAGCAAGGGAACCCTCCCTCCAGGTTCCCTTCACAGAGCTCCCACAGAGAGAGACACTCCACCTCCAGAGCCCCTTTCAACCATATTGCAAAGTCCCCAGTAGATGAGCCCATTTCAGGTTGTCCAACCGAGCCCCATGAAGAGAAATGCCCATCCCAAGAGCCTTCCTTTCATAACCTTCAGGGTCCTTAGCAAAGGAAACCCCTTTCCAGGTTCCCCTAACAGAGCTCCCATAGAGACAGATGCCCAGTTTCAAGAGCCCCCTTTCAACTATCTCTCAGAGTTCCCGGTGAAAGCCTCCCCCCCCATTATACTTAACAGGACCCCGATGGAGAAAGGTGTCCGTCTCCAGAGCCTTCACAAGGCCCGGTAGAGGAGCCCCCTACAAAATTCCCCCATGGGGACCCCATGGAGAATGATGCCCGTCCCCTGAGCCCTCCTCCCTATGTCCTTCCGTGTCCCCTTGAAGGAACCCCTCTAACAGAGCTCCCGCAAAGAGAGATGCTCCCTTTCCGTAGCCCTCCAACTATCTCTTAAAATTCCCAGTTAACGGACTCTCAAGGTTTCCCAACGGGTCCCTACGGAGAGAGGCACCCGTCTCCAGAGCTTTCTTATACTTTTTCCCTCAAAGTCCCCGGTAAATGAGCCCCCCTCCATGTTACCCAACAGGGTCCCTATGGAGAGAGAAGCTTCATCTCCAGAGCCAATGATTTGTTCCTTCACTTATATCTGTCAGAGTACCCAGTAAGGAGCTTTTCCGACGAAAAACGGGGAAACATTTGGTTGCCGTCCACGGAGCCCCCATGTGGACGGAAGGCCTACATACAATGCGGTGCGGACTGGTTCCCAAGGGGATCGTTTACGAAACTGCAATCTCTACCCCAGCGTCATGCAGCCTTCAGCACAATACCTTCCGCATTGGCTTGGGTAGATCATAGTTCCGTTAGCCAACATGTGCCGTGGCAACCCTCATCAGGGAGTGCCCTACACATCTGTTACCGCCTCCCACGTGACCCAGGGTAGAGTAGAGTACGAATCCACGATACCCCGAGGTACGGACGAAGGGTTGGATTTATGGGAAACTGGGAAACCTTAGTGCTGAAGATGGATTTGTAGGTTATAGGCAGCATTTACTGCAACATTCTACAATATGAAGGTACACAATTTTGCTTTTCTCGAAAATGTTGATTGGGCTGACTGAAATTCGGACGCAATTATTGCAACGATCACCTTCGAATACTTTCGATAGGACATTTGACAGTTGTTCCTTTACCGACTGGTTCAAAACGCGAGAATGAGAAAAGTTGTAACAAAAATAAGCGCATTCCCTTGACACAGTGTTCACACAAATGAGAGTTCCGAGAAGAGATTCAAAATACTTGTGTCCTCTCAGATGGAGGTAAGGCTTTTTATCTTTGTAGATTCAGTCCATCACGGCTTGGTAGCGCGTGCTAAACACGTAATGTTTCACGCATTCCGTCCGTCTGCTAGCATACATATTCTGCGTAGATCATTTTCCGTTTTGAATATTATGTGCCAGTGCATTTACCTTTCCAATACACTACGAATCGGTGTTATTTATTTTATTGTAAACACTTCATTCCCGTTGTTGCTGTAAATAACAACACTATTTTGAAATTCTTGAAGACGCTTACGCTCTTCAGAACGGGGGTTTAATTTTCAGAGCACCAGACCCCGTATTTTTCCAGTTATGAATAGGCGCAAGTATCACGGTCGCCCTGCAAATATTCGTCAGCAGATTTCTGGTCAGTTCTTATGTTCTGTAAGGACGGTCTCTCCACTGCACACTTTTAATATCGAAAGAAATTACGGAGCAGCTGGGATGGCGTTGTCGGCACAGTCACTAGGCAAATCGCTGGATGGTCCCGGGTTTGAATCCCGGCAGAGGCGAGGGTTTTCTCCTTTCAAAACCTCCAGACCGGTTCTAGGGCCTTCCCTCTCCCTCACACAGCGTTGTATTGAATATTTACCGATGTTTTCCGGCGGATAAAGCGGCCGAGACCTGACGTTAACAAGTGATCTCCTGCTAATAGTGAGGTTAAGCATAAATGGAGCTGCGCTTTTGCTCCCCCTTATGCCGTCGTGGCATGGACAAGGGAAACATTATGTTGTAGAAAGAGAGGATGACCGTAATTGATAACGTGGTAAATGCGAGCTAGAAATCAGTGGTGGTCGATTTGAGGGAACTGTTGCAACGTCCTGCCCGAAGGGCTGAGGTAAACAACACAGATCCCCGGTTCGTAATCGGCTTCCGAACTGTAAAATGAAATGGGGCAATGCCTAATTAAAGTCTAAGTGCTAACCACTCACCTGCTGCTTTCGAGGATTTGGATTAGCGCGATTATTTGTTATTATCACGATTTGTTAAAATTTATCTCCAAATTAAATTAATATTTAGATAAGTAGTGAAGAATGGGGGGGGGGGGGGTAGGGAAGGTTGATAATGGAAAATGGGTTTCGGGAGGGGAAATTAAGAACACTTAAAAAAAGAAACATCCAAACAAAAAAACCTCTAAATTTTTCCGG
>Ga0136643_10006655_pt1 | contig 16569 bp, 10 predicted proteins | sample TergutLab28metaG_FD_96883 | JGI IMG/M metagenome (GOLD analysis project Ga0136643, IMG submission 96883) | Labiotermes labralis P1 segment gut microbial communities from Petit-Saut dam, French Guiana - Lab288 P1 (version 3) (version 3) | ecosystem: Host-associated > Arthropoda: Insects >... | reverse complement strand
AGACACATACCGTACATACTAGTGTGTACGTACATACATACGTAAATGAAACTATATATATATATATATATATATACACACACACACACACACACACACACACACACACACAAGGTATAGTTCAATCTATCACGGGCTATGAAGGCCCAGGGGCAAATAGCTCTATACTCTTTCTTTAAACTCGTTGATAGGTGGTGTTGCTTGCTTAACGCCACGCCCCGTTCGCTTTATATAAATACATAATGCATACCTACACACACACACATACATACACACATACACACATACATACATACATGCGTACATACATACATACATACACACATACATCCATACATACATACACACACACATACACACATACATACATACATGCATGTAGTATTACAAACATAATGTAATATAGCATGCCAATAAATATATAAAAAAATACATACATACATACACACACACACGCGGAGTTTTGTGTCAGCTACATTCTATGATATTTGGTGTCAGGTTGGCCGAGACAGGAAAATGTGAAACTCTTAATAATATTGTTTGTCCATTGAGAATAGCTTGGAAATATATGGACAGAGTTCAGCGCAGTTGGTAGACACAAATGGTTATCAAATTGAACGAACAATAACCATATCAATTTTCTGATGTTCCCACTAATATATCCGCTCCACAGTACGGCTGTCAATGTGTGGAGTTTGGCGGAGTGAGCCGATACTGCGGTGTATTAATTATTTGTACACACGATCGGTGTGTGGGTTTTGAACTGGTTTATATATGCATTAATATGACTTGACGGAACCTTTTCTATTAAAGGATTAGTGTCGTCTTGTGTCCTGAACCGCGTCATGTTGAACTTACTTATTTACTCCATGGAGCAAATTTCTTCTTGAGACGCTAACCAGTTCTCAGGCAAGCAAGAAAATCCCCGCATTTTATGGAACCCGCATTCAAAAGTTTCCGCAACCTCTCCCTATTCTGAAACACCTCAGTCCAGTCCATACCCCCACATCCCACATCTTGGAGATCCGTCTTAATAATATCTTCCCATCTACGCCTGGGTCTTCCACGTTGTATCTTTCCATCAGATTTGTCCACCAAAACCCTGTATACACCTTTCATCTCCTCCATGCATGTTACAGGTCCCGCCCATCTCATTCTTTTCGATTTGATCACACGAAAAATATTAGGTGCGGAATGTAGCTCATTAGTCATGTTGAACTAAAAAGTTGTATTTTCTACTTTATTCTTTCTCCATCAACCTGACCTGCCAGAGTAATTGTCTAAAATGAATGAATTTTGAATATTAATATTTGAAATTTTTTGTGCTCTTTATTATCCGAAAAAAGCCTTTTAAAAGAAATATTACATTGAAATTAACACTGCCATTTTGTGATTGACAATACTGTTTTATATATTGGAGGTCGTTGGTTCAAGTAACAGCCACCTTGCATAATTGGGCCGGATAGTAGATTCGGTATAGCGATTGGCCACGGGCTGGAGTTCGAATGCCAGTGGGGGGCGATATTTTCCGCACCTGTCCAGACCAGCCCTGGGGCCCACCCAGTCTCCTGTACAATGGGTACCGGGTTTTTCCCGGGGGTAAAGAGCGGCCGGAACGTGACGCTGACCCCTCACGCACTTCTCGTGCCGTGGTCAAGAAAGTTTACAGCTATACACGTATCTCTACTCCCCCCATGGGCCCTAAGGCCTGTACAGAGCCTAAGTGCCTGTACAATGATGCACTTTACCTTACCTTACCTTGTATAAAGTTGTAGTTTTCTCCAATACGTTTATTCACGCTAGGCCACAACCACAACCACTGCCTCTCACATTTTTCTGCGTCATATAATCTGGGGTAATGAAAACGCTGATAGGTGATGATTAAATGGGATTCAGTATAATTGTGTGAGTTCTACTGACGGTCAATTTAATGCATGACGAATGTTAAAGAAAATTAAATTTTCAAGAACTCTTATTTTATTTAGGCCTGCCAGCACGAAATATAATTTATATATTATATGACAGACAAAACAAGAGGACGGACAGACTTACACGTTATTTTAAAGTTAATTTTTTTTTGCATGGAGACTCAATTGTTCATTTATAAAACCAACAAACGATAATCTAACTTACACAAAAGTACAGTCCCTTGTTTACTGCCACATGTTTCGGCGGATCTCCCCTATCTTCAAGGAGTATATACACTAATATTTCAAACTCACTGGAGTATAACGCATTACAATAGTGACATATATATTACATCGTAGTGAATTCTGCAACTTCATTCAAACATGTAAGGTCTCGTGAAATGTGTTTATATAATATGCAATACTGTATATAGACATTTAACCACTCTGTTAAATGTGTGTGTCTGCTTTAAATTAAAAGGGACTCTGCGTGTGGACCACACAGTGTATTTATGTTACGTAATTTTAGTGATTCTTTGATTCAGTAACGTTTTTTACCCCAAGAGGATTAAGTCGTAGAGATGTGTTTTATTTACTGATAGTTGCGAATTGAGTTTTGTGTCCATATTTAGATAAAAATTGTGTTTATTTCACGATTTCCATGCAGTCCTGTCAAAGGTATACGAATCAAAATTAATCAAAATACAGTCCTTCCAAGGCACGTATCAAATTTCAATCTAAATGTAATAACTAGCTACAGAACACGCTGGAAGGAATGGAAGCATAAACCCACGAAATCTACTAGGACTTAGATAGAGGTCTGTAAACATTCTATGGCGCTTTTTATTCCATAAAAAAATTGCCCCCCCCCCACCCGCACTATACACAACGCACAGAAGGCTGGGTGGGCCTCAGAGCCAGTCTGAGTACCGTGGAATTTAAACCTGACTTAATGTTTTTACTCAATGACTGTAGCCAGTTTACGCCATAATATGTCTTGCCTCACACGATACGTCCGCTTCTTTCCACACTCTTACTGACGTTCCTTGCACTAATCATATCACTGACGTTACTTAAGCTACTTAAGCTACTTAAATAATATCAGGGCTTTGAAAGGGGCGTTCTTATAAGAGGAGCCGTAAAAGGTGGAATAGGTGAAATTTTTCCTATCTACACCCAAAAGCGTATGCAGGGAATAGAGGTATAACTCCACCCATTCTTGATCTCGGGGATAAATGGAGTTGACCCTTCAACGTCACGTCCTGGCCGCCTTAACCCACGGAAGTGGCACCGGTGTCCATTTACTATGATGCTGGGCGGGCCTCCAAGCCGATCTGGAATATTTGGTGACAAGAATGAACACTTGATTGTGCCAGGGATCGAACAGCGAATCATTCAGGCCTTAGCCGAAAGATTCCTGATTCGTCTCAGATAAATGAGAACTCTGTATTTAATATTGGTGGCAATAAAAAAAGATCTCACTTCGGCGATGCAGGGTAGTGTTAAATGGGTCATAAAGTGACATGGATTGGACTGAATTCAATTGCTTTGTCACAGCGTTTAGTGGCGGGCTCTTTTGAACACGGCGACGAACATCCTGTTTCCTTAAAAGCAATGAAATGTTCTTTTACAAACCGAGAGACCACCAAATTTTCAGAGCAGACTCTACGTGTACACCACCATATTTTATTTATCCATACTAGATTGTCTTATGAATATGGCGTTATAAAACCTTTTCTTTCCGAGAGAAAAGAAATGTGTTCAAACGCAGTATATCTCAATGCTGTGGGATAATTAACTGCCTCTGGGAGCCGTGAAATGAGACAACGTCATTCATTTGTTTACAATTCGCTTAACGTAACTGCTTGTTGGTTTGCGGCAAGAGGTGTTTTTCTGTTTTTCTTCTGGTGACGTTTTAATCAGATACCCGATATCTTCTTGAAGAAACTTTTCGTAATGTCTCTTGACAGGAAATGTAGCAATCCCCAAGTGTTCGTCACCAAAGCTTCTTGCTTTGCATTCTTGTATACCGTCAGACGGTTGAAGTGATATTACAGACAGACAGTTAGTTATTTCTGAAGGCGCGCATTATTTTATCTTTTTTCAACATTAAATACACTTCGATTTTAGATAACAAGCAGCATATCTGTGATGTTTGCCGATCCCAGTAGCCTTACGTTCTAAGGCGCAGGTCTGCGGCCGCTCGCCTGCTGAGATCTTTGGTTCGAATCCCGCCAGGGCATGGATGGATGTCTGATGTGAGTGTTGTGTGTTGTCAGATAGAGGTCTCTGCGACGAACTGATCACTCGTCCAGAGGAGTCCTACCGACCTTGGTGCGTCGTTGTGTGTGATCTAGAAACTTAATGAATGAGGAGGCCATGGTCAGCGTTGGGCCGCAGCGCCATCGGAAATAAAGTCAGTGATGTTTACGTGGGTTAGAGATGATGTTTCGAATGGAGGTGCCAACTAGATTTTGTTGCGTACAAAACTTGATTCCACATTGTATGAGTAATTAGACTGTCTGCAACTGACAACAGACACATCATTCCAAATGACAGCACAGAATATGACGAAAGCATATAAACGTATGAAACGAAGCCTTTCGCAATAATAAATCAGCTTTAATACGTACGTGGAATAGAACAACTATACAGGGTGTGACACTTACTACAGAAAAGACCCCTTCCCCCAAACGAAGGCGTAAAGATATGCGTATGACAGCTTCCAGGAAGCACATAACTAAAGTGTTAAAGTGTTTTAATGTCTCACATATGTTTAACTATAACTATACATCTAATTGATAATGGTCTTAGTTCTTCAAGAAGCATACATACTGAGTATTGAAGTGTTAAGATTTTTAAATTTTAACTGATAGACCTACATCGATAGGTTCATAGATATTTTAGAAAATGCATTATTCCAGATATTAAAATATTGAGCGATGTATCATTATAATGTCCGAAATTCTACACAGCAAATATAAACAATATGGGATCCCATTCTGTGGCACTGATTATGTCATGTCCATGTACTTAAATGCCTACCTAATGGTGATTAATTGTAAACGAAACATGCAACAAACGTCACATTATTGAATACATTGTTGTATTTTGACTGAACGATATTTTAGTTAGTAAAAATATGTTTGTTACGGGATAAAGAAGGGAGAGGTAGTTGCGGCATGGGAGACAGAAGAGTATTTGACACATCCAATTTCTGGTTACCATTTCCAGAGATAATCTTTTTTGTCCAGTCTTGCACAAATTCGCTACAAATCCATAACACGACGCTGTGTCATATTATTCACTCGCTACTCCACGGACTCGTACGTCATTCCTAGAGCAAACAAGAAGTTAATTTAAGTCAGTGTTTCGTTTGGAATATTGTCGATTAACGGAAATTACTAGGGATCATTTGAGATTAATGTGGATTATTACATGTTACTATCAACCCTGCTGGATTAGTTCAGTTTATTATCGATCCATGTGTGACTCACTCACATCAAGGGTGTTATGTATGACATTTATCCAGTGAGGCATACTTTGAACCCACAGTCAGGTCTTGGACTTGAAGCAAAAGACACATCTACGGAAGACTTGTATGGGCGAAGTTGTAAGCGCTGTATAGGTGTCTGTTCTTGTCTGCATCATGATGCCAACATTGCTGTATGGCGCGCTTTTCCGTAGCAGGAAGTACGGCTTGCTTTGTGGCAACAGAAAAAAGACAGATTTTCAACCCTTGATGTTTCTTTAGACGTGTTCGCAAAATTGCGAGAAGCGGTTATTAGCCTCGTCATGTCTGCCTGTCGGTCCATATGAAACAATTCGGCTGCTACTGGACGGATTTTTATGAAATTTGACATTTGGATTTTCTTCGAAGATCTGTGGAGACAGTTCAATTTTTTATTAAAATATGACAAAAATAACGGGTACTTTATGCATGGACTTATGTACTTTTTAATAATAGCTCGCTCATTTCTTCTTAGGATGAGAAATATTTCAGACAAACTTTGTAGAGAAAAACAAAACACGCATTTTATGTTCAATGTACTTTTTCCCGAAAATCGTGTCGCTTATGAGATAACGAGGAAACATTCTGTGGATCCGACGACGCCACAGATGACAATAAGGACATGGCGCATGCGCTTTTCATGCTCGGTACATAAGGCTACAAAAACACACCGCAGTTATGTAACACATTGCTTTTCCGTTGCAACAGTTGTTGTTCGAACGCTTCTGAGTGTTACGTTATTGTGTATTGCCTCTCTTGGTATATCCATTTTTTGTGTTTCTTCAGTCTCATTGTTGAAGACGAAACGTTTAAAATGGGGTAAACAACTCAAGAATTTATAACTTGTTTTGTAATTATAATTCAACAAAGTATTACTTTGTTTTACACTTCGCTCACAGAGCTCTGATTTAAGAGATTGGCTGCTACAGAGCAGATGTTATCGAAGTAGTGGTCTCACCACATTCTAGTTTAAAAACAAAGGAATTTGGAGAACTTTTATAACAGCCTTATAGAAGAGCAGAAAAGCTTTTGGCTGGCGAGCAGACAATCTAATTCACTTGATGAAAGGTAATTGAATTAAAAATTAACTTAATTACTTACTTATCAAGATCGTGGCGAAGCTACGAAGTACCAAATTGGAAGTGCTATGAAGCTCCGAAAATAGTATGGCTCGACAATGATTAAGATTGTCACACTACCTCGTAGAATATAGGATATGTAGGTATACCGTAAGACTGAGGTGATTTCGGATCTTAGATCCCGGTCTAATCGCTTTATTGTGTACCTTCGTAATACGAATGTTCCAATTGTTTTTTTTTAAACAAAATTTTCGAACAAATTTTTTAAGTCTCTTCAAATCCACGTTCTAATTTGTATTCTACACGTATTAACATTCACAGAATGGGGACAATGCTGGTTCATGGCGTGCTATGTACGCAGACTGCTGCTAAGCAGATCGTAATGACAGTTAATTCGCCGCATGACCGGCAGGTCATGCGGTCATTGCGGATCAGTCTGTTTTTTTTTCTCCTTTATTATCCGCATGCGCCTGTCATTTGTATGGCACCATAGTTTGTTCAAATAGACAGCTATTTCTTTGGTGTATCTGGATCGGCCGTCTTTCTTGTAATTATCTAGTAATGGCACAATTTTCTGAAGAATTATATGGCACAAAATATTTAATAATAATAATAATAATAAACTGCAATTGGGTTGTCACACGTTGGCAGTGGTTATTTTACATGCATACGAATATGAAATTTGTTTTGATTGTGCCTGCATATTTTTCTGAAGAATTTTCTCAGCCAAGAATACATTAACCCTTTAAACGCAGATTTAAATCCTATCTGCCATCTGCTGACATTATTAGGATCTCACCATATTTTCCACGTTAGCAGTTTAAGGGTTAAAACCGAAAGTCTGCTCCAGTTGCTGTGCACAAATCCATCTACCATAAATCACACACTGAAGAATTTATTAGGATCTCACCATATTTTCCACGTTAGCAGTTTAAGGGTTAAAACCGACAGTCTGCTCCAGTTGCTGTGCACAAATCCATCTACCATAAATCACACACTGAAGAATTTAGGACAGTTCTGTTATATACTGGAGATGATGAAAATGTTAGACTATTGTCTTCCGCATCTGTACTCTCCCTGATGATGGGTCAGTGAGGCCGAAACTTGTAACAGTTGATGTGTTAAAACATGGTGATTTCTAAGAACTGTGTGCATTTGTTGGTCTACATTGTGGTAACTGAAGTACGCTTACCTGTTTAAAGTTTCTGTTACTCTTGTAAGATTTCAATATGAATTGAATTTTGGGACCAAATATTAGTAGAAATGCCTAATTTAAAAATTTCGCTAAAATCGTTTAATTGGAGCAGATTTGTTCTGTTCAGACCGACAGCACAAACAGTTGACGAGGCTTCTAGTCTCTTGTTGCAACTACTTTGTCAAACAGTCCGACAAGTTCAGTTTTCCCTTCTTCTGATCACTCCAACAAGCCGTGAACGTATACGAAGACCCTAAAAATAAATTTAATTTCTATACATCGGTAATCTGTGAATGGGAAGATCACTCTCACGGTGCAGCTCCTTTACTTCCGGAACAATATTTGTTCTGGTTGTGTCGAAATCCAGTTACTTTACTTACTTAGCCACATTGGGCATTCTTATATGTAGTTTGTAAGTGAACTTCAGGGTCTACTTCTTGGATATGGGGCAATGTCACGGGGTGACCGGTCCCCGGCATTTCCAGAGAGCCTAATAATCTTGAAGGGTCGAGTAACCAACTCGGAAATGAGACCACTTCTGCACCGACGAGAAAGCCTAAAAATCTCTTTTAAACTATATTTGTATATTTTTATGTTTATGGTTCCGTGTATCGCTGATCTATATTAATAACTGTCCAACGAGATGCAACACAAAGCAGTCTATTTATTATTCTGCAAGCTCGCTCTACATGTTTCGGGTGTCAACCACACCCATCATCAGCAGTACACGAAACTGTAACTACAGCCTCCGGCACTAGCCAGCTACCTCCCTCCAACGTGGCCAAGCTAGCTAGGCCACGTTGGAAGGAGATAGCTGCACAAAAAATAAGACCTGTACCGGAGGCTGTAGTTACAGTTTTGTTTACTCCTGACTTTGGGTGTGACTGACACCCGCCATACATTATTGGAACCGTTCCTCTACATATATCATAAACTGTAACCAAATAGTTACAATAGATACCCTAGAAACGTGGTTTTATGTATATAATTTTAAATACTCTGAATAAACGAGATTACATAGAATTGCAACAACAGTATTACAAAACTTAATGTAAAATTACAAAAAGCTTATCGTGACAAATAACTTTAAACATAACGTCTCTCGTAACTAACGAATGGCTCTAACATTGTGTGCCCTGGGGACATGGTTTGTTCCAAGAGTATAATTGTACATACCCTGCACAAATGTGATAATGTGGTGTAATTGTTACAATAGATGTGTAAGCTGTACTGCTGAAAGTTATGCTCTAGGGAAGTAGGCTTTGTGTGTTCTGCTGGGAATTCTTTTGTTCAGAGCGGTATTTTTATTGCTTTCAGCACAGATGTTTCATTGTCTAAGTTTATTACTGATCGATGGAATTATGTAACATTAAACAGTTTATTGTAAGTGTGTAGGCATTGTTAGAACTTGCTACAGGTCCGTTGTACGATTTGGAACTATATGTAATTAATAACAAAAAACGGACACTTCAGACCCTACGGACACTGCAATTATTGATTCAAAAGACCATGGAGCAATTCATTACAGTCGTATTGTGTGCTGGTCAAACGTCTGCGATAACCTGCACCCCATCTTAGGGTTGTCTCCTTTGTCTGAACAGAATTTACTAATAATAGTTGAAGTATTTTCATTGTTACACCGTGCATGATGTCAAGTTACTCAATTATTACACCAACTACAGCACATATATAAAATTTATAAAATTTACATATTAAAACATTAAAAACGCTCCGACATGTTTCGGTCCTAGGACCATCATCAAGAAGCCGTATCGTCCTTACTAAAGTTACACTATAAAAGGTCACTTTAATTTCGCTGTACCAGTTGGGTATTGTGGCAGCATGCCGTGTTGTGTAATGTTATGTTGCGAAGAGTGCCCTGCTAGGGATGTGCATTCTGTGCTTCGTTGCGTGATCACGCAACGAAGCACAGAATGCACATCCGTAGCAGAACACTCTTCGCAACATAACATTACACAACACGACATGCTGCTACAACACCCAACTGGTACAACGAAATTAATATGTGACTATTTCTAGTGCGACTTTAGCAAGGAATATATAGCTCTCTGATGATGGTCTTAGGACCGAAACATGTCGGAGAGTTTTTAATATTTTAATGTGTAAATTTTATAAATTTTATATATGTGCAGTATTTGGTGTAATAATTGAGTAATAGTTGAAGTATCTGGTCGTCGCTTGGTTCCTGTTCTTAAAGTAAAATTATTTGTGATGCTACACATAGACATGACGCCTACATTTACTTTCATATTAGGATCCGCGGTACGTTGAGCGATGCAGTGAACGACCAGAACTTGGTGAGTGCTGAATCTTCAACATTTTGCAGGCCGGCTCCGTAACGTATCCAAGTTTCTTTACAATTCATACCTTTGTCACTGGTGGATGAGCTGGCAAGGGCTCGAACCTGAGCACTTCAGTGTGTTGCCGAAAATAAGATTACCTGTATCTGTGTCCATTCCTCTGTCTTCTTTGTAACGTGTTCTTAATTAAGCTCAGTGGAAACTTTATCGGATTAAGTTCTTCTTGCTGTTATACGAAACAGGAGGGCGTAGAATCGGACGGAGCGTGATGCTGAATATTTGAGCTGGGTATCGTCCTGAGATCTGTAGTGTGGAACATTGCCTCCACGTTGCCTATGCACAGGGGCATATTCGAAATGGTACGATATGATATTTATTTACTGTAATTTTGTTTCCACCCGGTGGCAGTTTTGGGTGAATTTCTTTATACGCTTCACATTTAAATTAACAGGAACTTCGAAGCACACAATTGTAATTCCAAATGAAACTACTCTGATTTCCCTCTGACAGATTTTTTTAACTTCTCAAACATTTGATGGTGTAAGAGCTTATTCTTTCCCTGTTGAGAATTTGTGATTTTAATACGATAAACTATCATAATGCATAGACCCACGATGGTTAGCCTCTAAAGTTTAGAGATCATATCATAGTTCAGAGTTTAGTATCAAGTGTTGTCATAAATTCATATATTATTTATTTTAATAGTTCCATCTTCCTTGCATTAATCAGATCCAAACAATATATAAATATACCAACAAAATTCGCTTTAATATCCTATGATGTCACTTTAACTATACCAACTAATGTACTTCTATAAAATTTCACATTAAAACACTTAAAATCACTCCAACATATTTCGATCCTAAGATCATCTTCAGGGAGCCATGTTGTTCCTTTTTAAAGTCACACATTAAAAACATTCACTAATTAATTTCCTTACAAGAACAGGTTGCTGTGGCAGCATGTCGTATTATGTAAGAGTACGTTACTGAGAACGCGCCTGCCCATGCAACAATAAAGATCCTATGATGTATTTTACTCACAGTATTCTCACCCACTTTTTTCGGCCGCTATTCTTGCCTTCTTCAGGATATTATTATTATTATTATTATTATTATTATTACAAGAACACAGTTGTGCTTAACATCATAGAACCTTAAAGTGAATTTTGTTGGTTAATTGGACATTTTTAATCAAATATCAATATTCATGCCATTTACACAGGCGGCACCATTCCGAACCTTGATTCTTCGTCATTGAGAATACATTGAATTTACTTTCTATTGTGCCGACCTACTGATTTGAATTGTGTCTGTTTAATACTTAACAATTAATAAGACAAACAACTAACTAAGTGAGCAGTTAACCTGCGACACATGGGTTTCAATCTAAAATTATTTGTTTTCACAGTGTCTGGCTGTCCTTTACCGTGTTCTTTGCAGTACGTCACTGAATCCTACCCTCTGGGATGCTACCTTGACTGAATATTCCCTCTCTCTACCATGTTTTTTTCCTATTCATTATATACCAGTCTTCCTCCCATCCGACGCCATATCATCTTAGCAGCTGAATGCAACGTATGCCTCCTTTCACATGCTATTTTATGTACCATCCTGGTCCTTCCTTTTTCTTTGGAGTAAAGATTCTCTTTACTAGGTTCTCAGCAGACGTTCATTACAATGACAGACCATCTTTCACACCAAACGAAATATGATGTAAGCTAAGTGACTTTAGAAGTTAAGTTGTAGGTGTGTCTTGGGGGTAATCGCCATTGGATTTCCTAGTTCTTTCTTATTTCGGAGGAACTAAATATGTGGGCAGTAACCCGTTTCGTAGCCATCTATTAAACTATACTGTGCCACATGCAAGAAGACAGTACTCACTGAATATTACAGTTAGAGAGAGATAATGTATGACACAGAAGAGGATGAAGAACAGGTAAAGCTAAGAAAGTGTAATCAGAAAGTTCGCTTTTAGAATTTCTGCTGATTAATCAACTACAGTGACGCTTACTTTCGTCGTTCTCAATCACTGCGAACAAATACCAGTACAGTATCTCAGTTAGATAACAACAGCTTCCTTTTTTTCCCGTTTACGGTTGCTTGCATCGCTGTTTTATATTAATAACTGTCCAACGAGATGCAACACAAAGCAGTCTATTTATTATTCTGCAAGTTCACTCTACATTATGTTTCGGGTGTCAACCACACCCATCATCAGGAGTACACAAAACTGTAACTACAGCCTCCGGTAATGGTCATATTTTTTGTGCAGCTACCTCCCTCCAACGTGGCCAAGATAGCTACCGGAGGTTGTAGTTACAGTTTTGTGTACTCCTGATGATGGGTGTAGTTGACACCCGAAACATAATGTAGAGTGAACTTGCAGAATAATAAATAGATTGCTTTGTGTTGCATCTCGTTGGACAATTATTAATACAAAACAGCTTCCTTCTTAATACTTTCCATTTTTCAGTCACTACACAGTCTAATAATCGACGTGTTGTAGTATCATATCCTGATATTATCTTCAAGTAACCTACAGAAAAGGAAACTAACTTGTGATATATTCTTCGTTGTGCCACTTTTGCGCTCACGTACGTCTGGTTACCTTAAGCCCACAGTCGCGCGACTTTTCATTCTCCCTGAAAACCAGAACCATCAGCCTCTCTGCTCCATTTGCTGGACTTGATTGATACGTCGAAATCCCTGCAGGAGCTCTACAGGAGCTGCGAAGGAAAAGAAGAAGGCTGTCCTTTTTTTAGTTTGGGATAAAAACGTATGATTTTGGATCCAGCTTCTGTATCTCCGTTCATACATGAAATATCTCACAGGGAATTACCTCTGTAAAAGCGCTATTGCCGGTGGGTATTGTCACTGTCGGTCTGTCGTTGGTTCTTCGGGAATGGCATGTGTAAGGAAAGATACAAAATGTTTGGTGAGGTATTTACGGTAATAAGCAAAACGTATATCGTTTGTAGGATGACACAAGTTAAATATTTCAACAAGGTAGGAAACGTCGGCATAGTGAAACATTTCTAGCGCAGAGCAGTTGCTAAAAACAGCCGTTAATCCTTACGTCTGTTAGTCAGTATAGAACAACTCGGCTGTTACAGCCTTCGGTCCAGACACTCATCCATCCTGCCTGCACTTAATTTCCAACCAGCAGCAACTCGAGAACAAGACGGCCTATGTGGTAACCAACGCTATCGTCGTGAGCTCCTGATGATGGGCATAATGTTGCCCGAAACATGTTGAGCCTAACATAAGCATAATTAGGTAATAAGTAGCATCTAGTTGGATTTTATTCTTCATTTAAAAGCTGTCTTCTTAGCTGGTCTTCGAAGTTAAAGATTAGCGTTCGGAATTAAGGATATTCTATTGATTGGAGACATAGTTACTCGACCATTGTGTAGGATGTCATATTTGTAAGACTGGCGGTTGGAAGAATGACTTGCAGTGTTGTCTGTTGCGCTCTAGCACTGCGATATTCTTATCAGATTTTATGAAATGCTGTTACTATCTTATGAAATTGTTAGGGAAGGAAAAGTGGCAATGAGCCTGTCCTTCCATAAAGTAAATGTCAAGTTAAATGTGCATAAACTATAATTTAGTACCTTTCAGCACGAAAATTGTGACTAAATGGACAGGCTGTCTCGTTTTGTAAAACGTCTGAGTTATAGTTTACGGTCCATTGGGAAATAAAATACTTTTCCGTCCGCAGAACCGTACAGAATGTCTCTCGGTGCTGTAACATCTCTCGCTGATACCTAGATTCGTCTTACCATTTCCTTCATGTGACTTGTTTTACAGTTCACTTGTCACTCAAACCATGATATGTTCAATGTTTTCCTGTCTATTTTGAACTCCTTTCTGTACCGATGCTGCTGAAATGTAAGATTTTCCGGACGCAAACAGGAAACTAGAGGCAGCGCAGAGGTAGATGGACCGAAGAGGGGATCTGTTACACTAAAGCATTTTCCCGTAAAAAGAAGTTTTTTTTATTATAGGCAGCCTAGGACTACACTTCGATTGAAGGTTCAATTGAAAAGAACACATCGCTAAAAAAAGAAAACAAATCGAATTAAAAACAAAATAGATCAACTGGTTGGTAGAAAAAAGTCCCATATATCTATAGAAAATAAATTACTCATCTACAAAGCGTTAATCTAACCAATATGGAGCTACGGAATAGAATTGTGGGTGCCAACAAGTCAAACATAGTCATCATGCAGAGATCCCAATCTAAAATTGTTAGAGCCACATCAAATGCGCCCTGGTATGTAACAAATCATACTGTACCTACAGACTTCGACACCCCTTACTTAAATGACGTCTACCAAGAAAGAATAAACATCACAACAACCTGGAAGCCCATCCCCATCCAATATTAGAGGTCCTACAACAATCTATAAACACTAGGAAACTAATAAGTTGCTGGTCTTTTGACTTACAAGGCACCTGAAGTGACATCGTTGGATGAATACCCTACCGTAGTAATACATGATATCTTAGCATACTTTGTATAATCATCACATTAGCTTATAAATTGTATTCTTTCTGATTACTAGTAAAAAATTTTGGACAGACTTGAATCCAGAGAGTTTATAAATCTTAATCTATTTTGACGGAATTTCGACTTTGTTCCCGTAATAAAATGCAAGGGAAATGTGCTGTGTGTTTAATTAATCACGCGTTACAGCAGAAACAACGTTCTGAGACGAGGAGGCAAAAATCCACTCTTGCTTAAAACTTCGACCCTAGATGAAGGTGGATGGTTTCCTACGCGAATCTGCCGCTTGACCTGCCGGTAACAGTCACCGTTACCTCTTGGGCTGGAAGGTGTGAGGATGCCGGGACCGGACCCAACAAACCCGTAGAGAGGAGACGATTTTTTTGTTTGTGCCGAGAATCAAATTTCTGTCTTCGGTCCTCTACTACAGTTTTGCAACCAGTATCAGGCGTAGGTATTCTCGTGGTATGCGGAGTTAATTTGGGAACTTTTTATAATTCTTCATAATTATTAATTGTGTTACTAACTTTGCCTTAAATGTATTTACATGAAAAAATTACAAATTATATAGCAAACTAACATTTTATTGCTCCATTATAAATAAAGATTTCCTCTGCCGTCTCATTTCGACTGACGACTGAAACGTGTTGCTGGAGAAGGATGGAGAAGGTCAGTTGGACCGATCGCGTGGGAAATGAAGAATGTTACAGAGAGTCAAAATGGAGAGGAATATCCTACAAACAACAGAAAGAAGGAAGGCTTACTGGATTGGTCACATCTGACGTAGGAAATACCTTCTAATACACGTTATTGAAGGAAAGATAGAGTGAAAGGAAGGCAAGGAAGAAGACGTAAGTAGCTGCTGGATGACCGTAGGGAAAAGAAAGGATACTGAAAATTTGAAAGAGGAGCCGCTATGCTGAGCACTGTGGAGAACTCGCTTTGGAACTTGCTATGGACCTGTCGTAAGATAAACTTTAGAATGAAAATTATCGCAACATGTTTTTTAGATGCCAAACAGCGTGTTAGAAACTGAAGCTCGAAGAATATCCTGGCTAGTGTCTTTGGCTGTTCAGGTACATCTCTAACGCTATTCAGTACTGAGGTAAACGTAGAGGGTCATACATTCTTGCAAAATTGCTAACCTTCAAAATCTCATTATAGTATTTTGAGAATGTAAATGGATGCAGCAAGCATAAAATTATCATTTTTTCTTTCTTTCTTTTTTTTTTTTTTTGCAAAATAGAGAATCCAAATTTATTAACCCGAAATTCCACCGTCTCGGGACAAAAGCAACGACGGGAATGGGGAACGTTGTAAGACTAATTTGCATTTTCTGCGAGATTTTACTGCTAGCGAGAAATAAGTTATGAATCTATGTAGCAGACAAAAAGTGTGCTAATTGTGCGAATATTTATTATAATAACAATAATAGTGGTCTGTTGTTTGAGTTTCAAATGCATTCCTTAGGATGTACCTGGTAACACCAAGTCTTTGCCACCTCACATCCAGTGTACTGTTTGTGACTACAGTTGTCTATATTATTTATATGTTGTGTTATTTTTATTGATTCGTACATGACAGTTTTGACACGTCACTCCGTCTGAATAGTATGAACTCAGCTATGTTCTGTTGAATTACTGATAATATCTGTGAGTATTATTTTTTATTTTACATTGATGGGATCAGTACAGACAAGTGTATTAACCGCCCACCTTCGTAGAGGAATTCGACGACCCTTTCGTGAAATTATCCTATGAAGACTGTTCCAAATTAACATGACGTTAATAGATTTCAGAAGAGCATTCCTGCGTTTTCGTTACAGGTTTATGACAATGTGATGAATATGATATTTGATTTTGTGGGCTTTCACGACATACAGGTATTTTTTCAAAGTTAAATTACTTAAACTTTAAACTTGAATTGTTTCAAAAAATAACCAACACGATGACACTTGTGGACTATCCTTTATTTTCAGGGGTAGTCGTCATTCATTCTCTACATGTTTCGACCTTTCGGGAAGCTCATCATCAGGAGTTCATTT
>Ga0136643_10006654_pt1 | contig 16570 bp, 3 predicted proteins | sample TergutLab28metaG_FD_96883 | JGI IMG/M metagenome (GOLD analysis project Ga0136643, IMG submission 96883) | Labiotermes labralis P1 segment gut microbial communities from Petit-Saut dam, French Guiana - Lab288 P1 (version 3) (version 3) | ecosystem: Host-associated > Arthropoda: Insects >... | reverse complement strand
CTATGCATTTCATCAGCATTCATTCTGTTACGACCCTGAAGCATACCCCATGGATTTGCACTGTCCATAAAAGGCGTTGCGCTTTGACCCAATAAAGCTTCAGCAAAGCTCGCAAACTCCTCGTCACTATCAGAAACAGGATCAGGAGGAGCAAGTGGTATATCTGGGATAATAGCTCGCACAACACCAATTCTTGCTACATCTTCCACCATATTAGCAGGAAGAGTCATAGCAACACCATTTAGTGCATGGCGATACTGGGTAGTAATGTGATAGTCTGCGCCAGCATTTCTCCCTCTTGGAGAAGAACCAAAAAGATCAGCCAATTCTCTCCTAAAAGCGGAATGCTCATCTTCTACGATTTGTTGTGCCTCTGACAAAGAAAGGGAATAACCTTCTACTGCGGCTTCAATAACTTGAGTGCTTGCCGGATTGTGTTCAAAGAAAACAATGACTGGGATCTGAGTAGTATCATTTGGCAGGGCAAGTTCGTCCTCAAAGCCTACAAGCCCGATAAAATTGTTAAATCTCTGCACCTCTTCGAGCGCCGCAAGCTGCTCCTCAGTCACAATGACTTCATGGGTTTCGTATGTAGCAAAGTTGAGCTCCTCTGCTTCTGCTGCAAGAACTTGTGTTATAGGCACCATGCCTGATACAAGTAGGACAGAAAGCAGAACAGCAAGCGAGCTCTTCAACTTTCTGTGAAGCTCTTTACGGCCTAGCTTAAACTGTTGCTTGTTCATTAATAGACCTCCTCTTTAACTAGGGCTTATCCTAAGCCCTGCTCGATTCTTGATTGCATTTTACAGCTCCGTAATCCCAGAGCCGTAGAGCTTAATTTTTGCCTATCACGCCTCCTTTTTAGGTGCAAAATTTTGTGAACGTTGCACTATATTGATTTTATGATGATTCAGTATCCATGGGGTGATATTATGGCTGATATGATAATGCCTAAGTCAAGAAATATGTTAAGAGGTTATAGTCAAAAGCTTGAAAAGAGGCCAAATCGCGGCACTTTTTCTGTAAAGCGAGGAAGTGCCGGCGATGAAAAAGAGTAAACTTTATTGGACTATTTCCAAGTTTATTGGCTATATAAGTCAATAAAGATAAAAAGTGGAGCATTAAACGCAGATTGTGAAATAGTTGCTCTCTATATTTAGTCAATAATGACGCTTTATTTTTACGTCATATTACGCTATTAGTCCAATTATTTGATGTGGATAACATTATAACAGAAAGAATTACAAAAAAACAATACTTTTTGCAATTTATTTATGTTTGCGACTATTAATAAACGAGTCAAAATTGAATTAAAGTATTGCTTAAAATATCGAAGGTAAATGCAGAATTCATCCGTCGTGAACAAGCAGTAGGAAAGTGAGGCAGTTTTTCAACCTCTGACGGTACTAATCAGTGTATGGTTAGGTGATATCTAGTCTATAAGCGACGGTGCTTTTTCGGGCCTTATTTAGGTCGGCCTTTATGTTTACTTCTAACAAAATATCTTGAGCAGAGTAGTATAATTTGAAAAATTTAAAAAAGCATTTGGAAATATTAACACAAATGGGCTAAACCAATTTATGCATATGAACAAGTGCCTTCGACGTATCTCGGTATAAAATGTTTTTGCTTATATCTAGAAAACGTCACGAGCTTTTTAATAGCAAAAGGGACTTGGCTCTTGCCAAGTCCCTTTTGTTCATACCTTAATTTCTAAATACATACATTGACTTCACTTATGCTCTATTATTTATAAGCAGCAAGTCAATGGTTTGGCCGGGCAAACTTATAGATAAATTGATATATGGCCAAGATGCATTCTTGTTAACGTCTATTAAATTGACATAATCAGGATTATTCCATATGCGATTGATTCGAACAAACTCCATAGCACATGTACCATCCATAAGAGTTGCACTAACCGTCAAATCGGCGAAAGGAACAAGTGCATTTGCACCGTCAAGCTGCGTCCAGATTCGGATGGTTCCTGCTAGGCTAGGCACCTGAGCGTCGGTACCATTGTTAAAAGCGTTAACAGTAAAGACCGGAGCAGGGCTTGCTGGAACAAATCTATCATTGATAAGAACAACTGTAACACTCTGGTCATTCAAAGTCACTGTGAAATCAATAGTCTGCCAATTGGCACCCGCTTTTACTACATCGAAACGGACATAGTTGTCTTGCCATCCGGCAGTGGTCCATTGACGCGTTCTAGTCACAAATTGCATAGCGTCATTGCCATCCTGATCAACAGCAGTTATTACTGCGCTCATAGGAATTGGGGTATTCACACCGTTAATTTGTGTCCAGATGCGAATATTACCGGCTAGGCTAGGCACTTGTGTATCCGTACCATTGTTGAAGGCTACAAGAGATAAAACTTGAGGTATTCCTTCAACTGTTATTGGCAATGCGTCTGCAAAAGTTGCAAGGCCTATTAATCGCGAATCATGGGCCTGCGTAATGCCGCCGGTGGCCGCAACGTTTGGTGTAAAAGCGGAGGAGAAAGCCGCGTCGTCTGCATGGATAGTATAATGACCTGCTCTAACTTGGCCACTTACAGTCAAGTTGACTACTGTATTGCTTACTCTTTGAACGCCTGTAATTGCTCCAAGATCTGCTGCGTTATCACCACCAATGGTAAATCTGGCTGGTGTCAGCGATGCCGCTGCTGCAAATACTCCATTAGTCTGTGGAGCTACTTGTCCTAAGGTTACGGTAATAATATTGCTTCCGTGCTCAGCCGAAGCTTCACCTGTTGCACGTGGTATAGCCACTGCACCGAAAGGCAGTCTCGCAACAATATTACCATCTACTCCGCCTCTGCGTACAATCATATATCCTTCATGATATATATTACCGCTTCTAGCACCTGCAGTGCTTGGAGGTGTTGTGGTTGCGCCACCTGCAACAAAATCTGTAGGAGCATTTGCAGGAATAGTAATTTCAGCTATAAAGTCAGTAGATCCGCCCGCTGGAACAACTACTGTTCCCGGGTGGATAAGGGTTCCACGGTGCGAAGCTGGTACGGCCATCCTAGAGTTCCCTATAAACTGATGAGAAATATAGTACGTGCCACCTGTTTCACTGGATATGGACGCCGTAAGAGAGCTGCTTCCACCTACACCAACGCCACCGAAGCTAAAGGAACCTGTCTGGATATCACGTACGTGAGGCTGTAAGCGGAAAGGCGTGCCTGCTAAATGTGCCAAGCGAGGATAATTCACAGCTACAACGGTTGTTGCATCGATAGCAGCTGGAACATTCATCTGTCTTGCGCCTGCGAATGCACTGTATTCATAATCTGAGCCATAAAGACTGTAAAGAGTTACAGGATCCGCATTATTCATTGCACGAGTCCTGATTTCTTCGGCTGTCCACCGTGAACCGCCCTCAGTGCTTGCTTGTATCATGAGTGCTACACCGCCTGCAACATGAGGAGCCGACATAGATGTCCCTTGACTAAGTGCATAAGAGCCTATGAAATTATCAGGATTTCTCCAATGCTCTTGCCATGGGATATCATCTGTTTGCCAAGGAAGGTTAACAGACCATCTTGGGTTTGTGGAAAGAGTTGCAACGCCGTGAGCACCTATATCAGGTTTAATTTCAAAGCTGTTATTTACGTGACCTCTGGCTGAGAAATCGATTAAGAAGATATCATCAAATTCAGTATAAAAGTTGTTGAAATGGAAAGTGCCATAGTGATCTATTGGGTCTGACGGGGCTGTAAGTGCCTGAGCAAACGCAAGGCCAGATTCAAAGTGCATACTAAACTGAGGCATAGCCATATAGCCGCCTGAGTTAGTTCCTTGACCGGGACCGGTTACTTGTATGATTCCCGCAACACCGAATAGATAAGCATTTATGCCAATTTCAACAAGGCCTGAGCCTCTGCGTGCAAGAACGAAATGACCTTCTATAGCCTCTCTGCCATGAATTTCTACGAGGCGCTCAAAGTCCGCACGAACGCCTGAGCCAATAGGCAGAACTGCATTTCCACCGCTTGAACCTGTAACTGGAAGTGCAAACACCTTAAACTCACCATCTTCATTATGAACTGGGTTCATTGCAAGATTATTAAGTACAATCCTTCCGGGGACGACAGTGTCATCCATGAAGGACTCTGTTTGAGGCGTCATAAAAGTTGCTATGCCGTCTACAACATTGCCGTAACTGCTTTGAAGAAGTACGCCATGTCTAGGCTCGGCAAAAGCGGAAACACTAATGGCCATGGTAGAGCTGCCTGGATTACCGCCTGTAACAAAGTTAGGGCCGCCATTGCCGGCAGAGATTACGAATACCATGTATGGGTTGGATAAAACTGTTCTATTGATAGCCATAACATTGCCGTCAGTTGCATTAAACACTCCGCCACCTAAGGACATGTTAACAACGTCAGCTCTGTCAAGGTATGCACTCTCGATAGATGCGAGTGTAACAGCACCTGGCGTGCTGCCCCAAAGGTTACGGTAGTGAATGGCATATGCACCGGGGGCTACACCAAGGGCTGAAACGTCAAAGTTATGTAGTCCAACATCACCATGGCCTGCATAGTTTTGAGCGACTATAGAGCCTGCCACGTGAGTACCGTGACTGGTCCAAGACAAGCCAGAAGCAGGAAGAGCTGCTAAATTAGGGAAATGCAGCGGAGATGATTCCATCGGGTCATGCCCCGGTATTCCAGCAGGTCGAGTGGTTGGATTGCCGCGCCAAGGTTGCCCCGGCCAAAGTCTAGCTACGTCACGGCCGACAAAGCGCCAATCTGGATTTTCATCTGTTCCTAAATTAATCATTTCTTCTTGAGTAATAGTTACCCCACGAGCAGCCATAAACTCAGCAGATGGGAAAGTTCCAGCAAATGCAGGGTGCATCCAGTCTATACCGGTATCGATAACGGCAATTAATACGCCTCTACCGTCGATGCCTCTTTGATGCAATTCTTCAACATGCATCCTATAACGACCGGAGTCGCCACCCATGTAAGGAACATCAAATACTCTGATATTAAGAGGATTTACAAAGTTTGCATAGAATCTTGAGAACTCCCTATCATCTGCTGTGATGGTGTATACGCCGCCTTCCACAGCATGGTTTTCTACAACTATGCGAACTTCTGTGTCACTAACTCTAATCATTTGCTCAATTTGACCAAGTGCAGGTGTGATTTCCCAAGCAAAGGGATTTAATGTCTGTGCAAATGTTCCGTAAGTTAAGCTTACTGTGATAGTGCGGCGAGCGGCTGTAATTGTCGCTTCACCTTCTGCATTCTCGATGCTTAAGAAGTTAATTACAACATGTGTGTCTTCTTCCACAAGTAGCAGTGCTTGATCATAGATCATAGGATTTGCCTCAACATTATAAGGCCATTGAACCATATGATTAGGAGTTGGGAACGCATTAAAGAATATCCATGTTCCGGCAGGAACCATAATGCCAGGAGACAATACTCCCATATCCATCTCGCCGTCTGCCGTAGTGTCAAACATGTCGTTGGCTTCTTGCATCTCTAATTCATCGTTTGCTATCGCATCAAACACTTCGTCAGCATCCAGCTCCTCATGTTCCGTACCTAAAATAGGGAAGGAAACAGATACCCAACCGGGGCCGTTAACTTCCAGAGTAACTACTGGGAGGCCCAATGCTTCTTCGGGTTCTGCATCATAGTCATATTCTTGAGCGTAGTCGTTTTGCTCGTAATCTTCTTCATCTTTTTGATCGTAATCAGCCTGATCATATACTACTTCATCTTCGTACATATTGTATACATCAAAGAAATCAGGCACTATATTACCCTCAAAATCCATAGGATCCGGCATACTTACCTCAAAGTCCGGATAGATTGCTCTAACTGTAGGCAGGTCTGCTACAGCTTGTACCATATTGGCAGGTAAAGTAAGAGAAACACCGCTTAAAACATGGCGATACTCAATATTGATAGTGAATTCTCCAGCAGAACGTCCGCGCTGGCCAAACAGCCCGGCTATCTCTCTTCTAAAAGCAGCGTGCTCATCTTCCACAATTTGCTCTGCTTGTGTTATAGGAAGATGATAGCCTTCTATTGCTGCTTCAATAATCTGTACGGCTGCAGGCTCACTTTGGAAATACACAATTACATTTACCAAACTGCCATCGTTGGGTAAAGCATAGTCGCCTTCAAAGCCTACAAGACCGGTAAATTGGTTGAACTCCTGCAATGCCTCAAAAGCTTCAAGTTGCTCCTGCGTTAAAGTAATTTCATGGAGTACTTCACTGTCACTAATCTCAGCCGCTAAGACTGGCAAAGACAATGTGCTTGCCGCAACAATTACTGCAAGAAACGTAGCAATCGTACTTCTAAGCTTTCTGGCGGTATTTTGTTTTACTTGGAATAATGTTTTCATTAAAAAATCTCCCTTCATCAGTTAATCGCTTAATTAAACATAATCCTTTTTTTCGGGAAAGTGTGAACACAAGAGCTACACGTGATCCGGGCTAAAGCAAAGCAGAAAAGAACCGGCTTCTGAGAGTTTTCTGATGATGATGCGATTCCGTGAGAATAACATTCTTGGCAAGTTTTGTATTGCCGGACTCTGGGCAATAAAGCAATTCTATGTGAAAAACAACCTTCGCAAATTTTGTATTGCCGGATTCTGGGCAGTACAAAATTTAGCGCAAGGATGATTTTGATCTGGAATTGCTATAAAAATTTAGCGCAAGGATGATTTTGAACCAGAATTGCGTTGGGTCTATTTTAAAGTATACTTACTATACTTCCAAAGACTGGCATTGCGAAGCAAATTCAAATCATCAGAAAAGTCGTGTGGCAAACTTGTGTCGCATCCCCAAGTGGCAGGCTCGTCAAACATTCGGCAATATTTGTTAACGTATCCTGCAGTGGAGCGATCGCGCAGCACAAGAAAATTTGTCCGGCATCAGCACCTTTCTGTTATTATTTAGATATACAGCAATACCGTGTTAAATCATCCTTAACATATTTTGTATTGCATCTGGGCAATACAGCAATTCCGTGAGAAAAACAGCCTTCGCAAATTATGTATTGCATGATTTTAGGCAATTCTAAAATAAGCGCAAGGATGCTTTTGAACCGAAACTACGATAAAAATTTATTGTGAGGATGATTTTGAACAGGAATTGCTATATGAGTAAACTTACCGTATCACAAGCAGCAGGGCAGTTCACTCTAAGATGTATCCCGAATGCGCAAACAAACACGTTACTGCATTCGGCTACTGCTTCACAAGAATAAAGAGTATTAGCATGACAACACACATAAGTTAGCACAGATATAACTGATATTTTTATAGTGACTTGACTAAAACTTTAAGCATGTGCTATATTTAATAATTACTTATAGTATTGCGTTATATGGTATAACAAGTTTATTTTTTTGTCAACACATTTAAAGAGTGTCCACAGGTTAATATCAAAGTGTGTCGAGTTTTGTATGCCAATATGTATACAATTGCAACATAATCTTCACTATCATCAGTCTCTGGATTGCATGAATTTAAGGAACATCCAACTTCGTTACCCTATATTACTGCCAAAAAAGCGTGGCAAGTCAACGGAATCAACTTTTCACAGTCTTTCTAAAAGTTGATTCGTGATACTGCACTTGATATTCTGGTCTAGGGATCTACTTATGATATATATACTAACCGAGGCGCAGCATCCAGCTACGCCTCGGTTATTGTTGTGCAAATCACATAATAAATCAAGTTTAAGTACTATTCCTCAAGCTCTATGGTTGAGGGAACATATCTGTTGTTAATAAGCGCCAAATCAACAGTCTGCCCGAACAAAGTAGCCGAGAAGTTAATATATTGCCACTGTGCATTTTTGTTGACGTCGATGAGATTGACATTATCTTGATCGTTCCATATACGATTTACATTAACAAACTCCATAGCACATGTTCCGTCTAAAAGAGTTGCAGATACTGTCAAGCCGGCATAGGGAACGCGTGTGTTCTCTCCGTCAAGTCTGGTCCAGATACGAATACTGCCTGCTAAACTTGGTACTTGGGTATCTGTGCCATTGTTAAAAGCTTGAAGGCTGAAAACAGGAGCAACCGTGAACCTATTATTGATAAGTGTAAGTTCAACCGTTTGACCATTCAAAGTAACTGTGAGGTAAATTATCTGCCATGGCGCATTCTTATTTGCGTCAATAAGATTCACATAGCCTGGGTTTTCCCACATATGATTAACACGGATAAACTCCATAGCGCATGTGCCGTCAGGAAGCACAGCCGCTACTTCTAGATCAGCAGAAGGAACGGGAACACTCACACCGTCAAGCTGTGTCCATATACGGATAAGGCCTGCCTGAGCTAATGATGCATTGTCATCATTGCCGTTATTGAAGGCACGAAGTCCAAAGACCGCTGCAGGAGCAGGCGTCCAATTAGCTGTAATGCTGAACTCAGTTACATTAAGTCCCGTCCAAGCGAAATGGTTAATATTCGCACCGGACGCAACACCGAAAATCCTATCAGAGCGCAAGAGAGCTGCTAAGCCGGTGGCACTTACAAGGCCATATGATTCATCTAATTCAAAATGCTCTGCAACTTCACTAAGGGTTCTTGCTACCGGCACCGGGTTAGTGTTACCAAATTGACCGACCGGCACTTGATTTACAACCGGTACAGGAGCATAGCCGTCGATGAGCCAGAACCTGAGCTCTACCTCGGCATCAACCAATGCACCATGCAATGTTACACTGAAATCGCCGTTAGCTTCAACATTTGCGCGTATTGGTCTGTTGCCCTCTTCGTTATCGCCCGCAAGTACCCATAAAGCAAGATTGTTTGGCTTATTAACCTGTGCGAATGGGTTTACTAGTTGACTGCCCGGCAGATGCTCGTTCCAAACGCCAAAGGTTGCGCCATCAATAGCGGCCTGCGCTATCCACTCATCAAAAACATTACCTGTTATAACAAGGTCATAGTCGCTGTATGCCTCTAGTTCCTCGTTAAACGTGGTCATTGGCTCGATATACACAGCCGGTGCAGTTCTTTGCATCAGATCCACATCAACATCATTTATGGTGATGGAATTGAATACAGGTGGTGTATTATCAACAGAGAACGGTACTAAGAAAGAGTCATCCCAGAACCAGTTCGAGTTACCAAAAACCCCAACTTGTGATTGCCTAAAGACATTAATTCCTATGAAGAACTCACCCTCTTCGTCAAGTCTTCTGTATTCTCTTCTGTCACCTTCCATGGCTTGCCATAGATTCGGCCAATAATACCCATCAAAGATAACGCCGCGCATATGCTCAGGTTGACCCGCAGGATTTAGGCCGCGGGCAGTAAAGAATGATCTTCCATGCAGTTGATGACCGGAAGTGCCCATGGTAGTCCCCATAATATAGTCCGCAAATCTAAAATGATTTCTGCCATCAGGATCAAGCGTAGCTTCATTCCAGTTATCACCGGTGAAGCCTTCGGCGTTCACAATGTCCCCACGTATGAGATAGAGATCAAGATAGCCGCCCCAGCCGTGAGTGAAGTACATGATAAGTTCGTTACTTGTCATATTTTGAGCGCCTTCTTCAACCGTGTTTGTAGTAATTACAGGACGATATAGACCTTCAAACGTAAATGTACGCTGCTGAGCGTGCATTACTGCCGCAACCGGCAAGATTATTGGTTGACTACCGCCTGTTACGGTTACAGAGCCCTCGTGGAATCCAAGAGCCGATCCCACAGGGAAATTCATAGTTACATCAAAGTACGCACTTCCACCTGCAGGAACACTTAATGATGACACATGAGTAAGTGTTACCATCTCAGCACCGGTAATGCGGGCTGTTGGAGTGCCTGCTGGTCTTGCTGCTCGTGCGTCACCTAACATTTCGGAGGCTATTGTATAAGTAATAGTGCTTGCGGAATTGTTATGGATATAGGCACGAAGGGTATAGCTTCCGGCACGGTGGCCTATATTTCTGACGCCATTAACAGCCGGAACATCCGGATTCCTACCAGTGTGCGAATCATGACGGTTAAAGCCGCCAAAGCTGAAAGAACCATGGTAAGTACTGGCATGGTCTTGAGCTTCAAAAGGCACAAATAGATCTGTGGCAATTCTATCAAACGCGACAGCTACTACTGTGTCTACTTGCGTGGCCGCCCAAACGTCAATCTGTCTTCCACCATCAAATGGGCTTAAGTTACCCGGCAATTGCATGGCAGTATTCATTAGACGAGTTTTAATCTCATAATTTGGCCACATTCCGTCGAGATTCGAAGGGCCCAGATTATTATCCCTGCTGTACTGCTGCATTAAAGCAACTGCTCCTGCGGCATGAGGGGCAGACATAGATGTGCCGCTCATACCAACAACTGCATTTTGCCAATCGGCCTGCGCCCATTCAAAGTTAGCATTGGCGGCTACCGGTGAATGTCTTGCATTTGCAGAATGAACTACTCCGCCATGAGCACCGATTTCTGGCTTAATTTCAAATGTATGGCGATCTATAGGGCCCCTGGAAGAGCTGTTAGATACACCATTCGAGCCACCGTTTATGTTTACGTCTCCTGTGAACCTAAAAGTGCTGTAACCGTTACCTGCAACCATATTACGGGCCCATTGGGCGCCTTGTGCAGGTGTCATTTCTATTATTATAGCATTGTGATTCCAATTTGCTGCCCCATTGCCTTGTGCTGCCCCTATTTGAGCCAGTAGTGCTTGGCCTTCATTGGATACCATTACTAGGCCTGCAAGTCCAAATTCATACGCTCGGGCAACGAGAGTTGTATTTACTTGTCCTCTACGAACAAGTGCAAAACTACCTGCTAAATTTGCGCCATGCTTGTAGTAAAGCTCTTCAAAGTCTTCCACCGTGCCTTGCCCAACAGGGATAGTTGCATGTGGTTCACCTTCTTCTGGCATGGCAAAGATTCTATAATTACCATTGTCATGTGCTACATTTGCAACAGGATGGTTAATTATAAAATTGCCATCTACAAAAGACACGCGTCCAAGGTCGCGGGCTGTTGTAAAGTTTGTAGTGCTTACACCGGTAAAGTCTGGACTATCAATTTCGAAGCCCATTGTGAATAATTCTGTTAGCCAAGCTACTGATATGGCCATAGAAGAACCGCTTGGATTACCGATTTGGAAGAAGTTTTGGCCGGCGTTGCCTGCCGAAATTGTAAATACGATAGTTGGATCAGCAAGTTTAATATTGTTTACAGAAAGGCTTCGCACGCACACAGAGCCTGTTAACATGCCGCCGAGGGACATATTTACAACATTAGCACCATCTAAATAAGCCCATTCCATACCGCTTACGATAACAGAGTCAAGCGATGAGCCGCCCGAACCCCAGATAACGCGGTAGTGTATACCGTATGCACTAGGCGCTACTCCCATAAGAGTTCTGCCTGTATCTCCATAAGGCCTGCCCAATATTGTACCGGCTACGTGAGTGCCGTGGTTGGATTGGAATACTGCAGCACCCGTGGCATTATTATTACAAAGCAAACCATGTGCAAGTAGCATGTTTTGGTTTTGCGGAGTTGTATGCCAAAGCGGCGAAAATTCAAACGGGTTATTGCCCGGTATGCCTGCTGGCAAAGTTTGCGGATAAAGGTATCTAAACGGCGCACCGTTAGATTGAGGTGTATTATCTATGCCCGGACGTATTGGATTCCCACGTAGGCATTCTCCTCTGCCCTCCGGCCACAAGCGCATATTGTCACGGCCTAAGAAGACGTACTCAGGAGCTTCGCCTGCTCTTGGATGTCCCATCATGTTAAGAAGAGCCGTACGGTACTCTACACTGTTTGCCCAAGCCATATGCCTAGGATCATTTTCAGGAAGAGCGTTTGGGCCATAGGTATATACATTTATATTGAAAAGTTCAGCTTGAGTAAGAGGCGCAAAGAGCGCAGGATTACTACCTGCATTGGCAGCGGTACCGCCCGGGCCGAATCTGGCCATTCTTGCCTCATTAATTACTGATGCATTAGGAAAAGAGCCTGCAAATGTTGGATGCATCCAATCAACGCCGGTGTCTAAAACTGCGACGATGATGCCTTCACCAGTATATCCGCGCCTATGCAGTTCGTGCGCGTTCATTCTGGTTCGACCTTGGAAGTTACCCCAAGCATTTTCTAAATCATTGACGATGGTTCCGGTTAATGAGTGATACTGAGCAAAAGCTAGTAAAGCCGCTATTTCCTCGTCTTCATCCTCAAAGATGATTTCAGGGTGTTCTACAGGGAAATCAGGGAAAATAGCACGTACAACACCAATTTCTGCTACTGATTCCACCATATTAGCAGGAAGCGTCATAGCAACGCCGTTTAAAGCATGGCGATACTCAATATTGATGTGATAATCAGCTGCAGTCCTTGCTCTTGCAGATCCGAAAAGGCTGATCAGTTCGTTTCTGAAAGTTGTATGTTCATCCTCTACAATTTGCAATGCCGCTTCCATAGAAAGGGAGTAACCCTCAATGGCAGCCTCAATAACTTGAGTTGGCGCTGGGTTACTTTCAAAGAATACAATGACATTCGTTGGAGTGCTGTCATAAGACAATGCAAATTGATCCTCAAAGCCCACCAGGCCGGCAAAACTGCTGTTGAATTCTTGCACCGCCTCAAATGCTGCAAACTGCTCTTCAGTTAAAGTAATTTCGTGATATGTAAATTCATCTGATTCTGCAGCGTATACTTGTGCCAAGGGGGCCGTGCCTGTTATGAGAAGAACAGAAAGCAAAATAGCTACTCCGTTTCTCAATTTTTTCTTTAGAGTACTACTTTTGATTTGAATCAGTTTCTTGTTCATGAGAATCTCCTTTCATCACTGATTTGTCTAATCTCAAATTTAGTTACGGTAAATTGATACATCGAATAAAGCAACTATTTTAACTTTGCAAAAAGTATTGAGTGCGGTTTTATATAAGCTATCCTGTCCTTTCGAGCAAAGCTTGCAGACGCATTATTAAAGATGTTTCTCATGGGCCAAGAATTCGTTAAAGAATCTTCGCACAGTGCATTCCATGACTTTTGAGATTAGTATTCGCTCTCCTTGCATTAACCTTAGAGCCTGTCTAGTGTCCCCTTTCGATAGATTATGATAGGTTTTTATCTAACGAGGATACGCCGGTGAAGCATTCGTGCAAATCAAGATTTGCACTCAGAGTATTTTAAGCATATCTGTAAGGCAGGCTACCCGGAGCTGCAAAAGCTTCGACTTTTGTGCGACCAGGCCCACCGGAAAGAAGTCCGGACGCCAACAGGAATAACCGGAAGAAACCGGACACGCGCAGCGTGGCTTTTGCCGTAGGCAAAAGTTTTGAGCGGCTTTTCTCAAAGAGAAAAGTGCTGGAGGCGCTGTCGAAGGCTGGCGGAAAGTAAGCCGAAAATCTTTCGGAATGGAGATGCTAGGCAGGTTCTTAACCTTCTTATTAAAACAAGCGAGGAGAGCATACACTTTGGAGTGTATCAAAAGATACAAAACCGCCATAACGCCTGTAAGAGAAGGCCACAAAACTATGATTTTTTGGAGTGCGTAGGACTGCACTCAACCTGGTCTATCCCTCCTAACTGTCATTTTCTGTGAATTATAGTCAATTAACTCGGAAACAGTCCGATAAAACTGACATAAGCAAACGCCCAAGTTGCACCGTCGCTTCCGCCGCTCGGTTGATACTTGCACTTTCCTTAGCAATACATTTGCCGCCTTAGACCCACCCCAAAATACTTCGATTTATGGAGACCCCGGGGCAGAAACGGTGCTTACGCATCATATCTTCGCTATGCCGACGGATTGCTCTCAGTGCCTTTCGCACTTTTGCTTGGCAAAATGGCGCCATTAGGGAGTTCAGCCTTTCAGGATGCCTATTGGAGTTGTAGCCAGAACAGCAAATGCTGCGCATTTGTGACCAGGTTTGCTGGTGCCTCCTATGCCGCTGGAGTGCAGCAAAGATGAGCAACGAATATTTTAAATGTAAATCTTTGATTTGCACGAATATGTCGCCGGACGTTGGCCGGCAGCTGTTAGCACTTCCTTGCCTAGCTGGGAAAGTTCATGCTTTCTCTGGAATTTTTTAAACTTAAGTGACTATAAAATGAAACTCTGCATAGAATAGATATGCTAAGTTTAAACAAGGTTGTCTGATCAACAAAAAAACCACATTGCTAAACAGAGGTTTCTCATGAAATCGACGTATTAACGTATAAAATAATGAAGGGTTGCTATTTATTTTTACGGAAGGGATATCATCAGACAATTTTAACGAATATATTTGACAGCATTCTACCAAAATTTTCAAAAAGCATGTTTACTGAAAATGCAATATGATGCGAAGAAAGTACATATTATATCATAGATATCAATTATAGATTATATAAGTTGCATAACTGACTGTAATTGACAAAATCATCATAAACGATCAATTCCTAAAAGTCAAGCTGTTTTTACTAATATTTGTGTTGTTTTATGTTTTTTAAATACTGTTTGTTTAATTGCGTTGTCGAGTAGAGATATATTGTCTTTTTTTTTGTCTAATTAGTTCTTTTTTTGAAATTTAATTTATTAAAAAAAACTTGACTTTTAGCCACTAACAGTTTACGATATTTTTATGCGCCATAGTTAACTAAATATAATTAGTTGACAATATGTATTTGTGGAATAGTATTCATAATGACACAGTATTTTTAAAATCCACAACCTTCTTTATGATTTTTTTACTTAGAAAAATATATAATCTATGATTTTCCTAATTTTCCTAAATATTTATTTTAATAAAAACTATCCTTTGATGTTGCAAACTTGACTAATTTAGGCAATAATCGATGCCACTCAAAATTTGTTTTATATAAAAAATAGAATAGGGGGTGATAAAACAAGCTGAGTGCCATCCTGCCGCACTAGCAAAAACTTAATGTCACGATACAAACAGATGTTGCCAAACTGGATGGTTTTAGTGTATTTATTCCAGAAGGGCACGAAACCAATTTAATAGAAGAGCAGTCTTCGGCATTTGGAATGGTGCAGGAATACGGTGGCTTTTTTACAGAAGTCTTGGTAAACAACAATGCCGATAAAAATTCTTGGGTATTGCAAATCCGATTAAAAACCTCAGCATGCTGTCGCAGTTTTTAATCAATATCAAAGAATGACTGCAGTTTCTATGTGTAGTAATATACACTTACAATTATTAAAAAGGAGGATTGTTACATGTTAAAGAAAGGGAAAAGTCTAACTGTAAGTTCAGTAGTAAGTGCGAAAAAAAGGTTTTTTGCAGCTATCCTAGCTTTTTCTATGGTTCTCTCAACCTCATCACTTGACTTAAGAGCCATGGAGTCAATTAGTGAATCACCTGTACCAACAGAAACGGTATATGTTGCAGAGGAAAATGGGTACATATCTAATTCGGACTATCCGGATGCGAGCCTAATTATCCTCGATTCTAAAGAGAATGCCGATGTTCAAATCGGTCTATCAGCAGTATTGCTCCCAGGCGGTTTAATTGGTGCGGCATATTCACATCAGCTTGAAGATTTATATGGGCTAGAGCTCAGTTGGACTATTGAGTCAGGTACATTACCAACAGGGTTGAATCTTTCTACTGAAGGGCTTATATTCGGTACGCCAACGGCAGCAGGCACATTTACTTTTTTTGTTAGAGCTACTATGATACTTATGCCTGGTGTCTCTAACGAATGGGAAATGTCAATAACCGTTGATTATCCTAACTTCAGTTTAGATATTTTCAACAACGGCCCCGGTGGAACCCCAAGCAGGCCAAACCCAGGCCTGATGAATATAGGTCGAATCCGCATGTGGACTCAGCTTAATGGCATAAACTCGCTTGTTCCATTTGCCGAGCTGGATATAACCGCAGTGCTTCCCGACGGTACATGTGCGATGGAATTTATCATCGTGAACAGGTTATGGAATGATCCAGACAACGTTAACCATATTGATGCTGATAAACATGCTCCATGGCAGCGAATTTACCTCACAGCAACTTTATATGGGCAAACAGTTGAAGTTATACTCGTAAACAGTCTGTCTTTCAGCCTTAGCATTTTCAATAACGGGCCTGGCGGTACTCCTAGTATCCCAAATCAATCCCTCGCCGATGCAGGACTTATACGTATGTGGACACAGCTTGGCGGAACAAACGCTGATGTTACTCACACAGCGATGTCCGCAATCGACCAAGATGGCAACGATGCAATGGACTTTATTAGAATCAATCGTGTTGATGGTTTAATACGCTCTATTGATGCCAATAAAAATGCACCATGGCAATACATCGAGTTTTCAATTACTGTTCGTGGTCAGACTATAGATGTATTGCTAGTCAATAGCTTGTTTGGACTACACGAACCACCTGAAATCACAACAGATACATTACCGAATGGTAGAGTAGATGTAGGTTATTCGGCAACTCTTGCAGCGACAGGCGACGCACCGATAGTTTGGACACTTGATTCAGGTACATTGCCAAATGGTTTAGCTCTTTCAACAGACGGCGTAATCTCCGGCACACCAACATTAGCAGGTGTATTTACGTTCACAGTAAGAGCAACAAACGACGG
>Ga0136643_10006650_pt1 | contig 16574 bp, 9 predicted proteins | sample TergutLab28metaG_FD_96883 | JGI IMG/M metagenome (GOLD analysis project Ga0136643, IMG submission 96883) | Labiotermes labralis P1 segment gut microbial communities from Petit-Saut dam, French Guiana - Lab288 P1 (version 3) (version 3) | ecosystem: Host-associated > Arthropoda: Insects >... | reverse complement strand
TCACTCGGTGGCAGTAGTCCTTACACTAGTAACGACTAAGAATAAATATACATAAAAGACGCAATACAAGAACACAGAACAAAAAACACAAAATACAGTAAATACAAGCACACATATTGTCAAAACATCCACACATTACAAACCCCACACATACACACACTCACACATTACAAAACAAGTTAAAACAACCACAGTAGAAGATACACTCCAAATAAAATAGTCACAATACAATCAAGTGCCCACAGGATAAGGCGCAAGAGATGTATCTCTTCTCCAGAGCGCCCAGATCGCTACTGGAGCCCACCCACCTGTCACTGTCACTGAAAGTGGGGCTTTTAAATGGGCGCAAAGTGGCCGTACCGTGAAGCTGACAACATCCCACACAGTGCCTAGGTTACGAATGAGCGGAACTGTTTCATCATTGTCTTTATATATATGGACAGGGCAGTTTTACCGTGTTTGTTTACCTGTCATTCGACGCTATGTAATTTGGGTTGCTGAAAGCGCCATTAATAAACCGTAAAAAAATACAATACAGATGACATATCGCTGAGGGGGAAAATAGTTTGATAAACATTTTACTTGATACTTACAAAAGAGACCGTCTGGTTTAAGGTTAGCCGTTGCCTTTACTCTTCAGAGGCACAATGTAGCCTACTTGACGTCTTAACTGTAGATTATTCTGGGGGTTGCACCTTGTGCCAATTGTAATAATTGCCGATCACGGCAATTCGGTTGTCTTCCGCCAACAGCAACTTACTTATTTACTTCGTACAGTCGGTTACGTGTGGTCCATCTTCAGGGGTTTGCGACTGAAGCTTCAGCCGGCAGCCCGGATACCACCCTAGCCGAACCGCACCCTGACTCCAACACACAGCAATCCAAGAACAATACAGCCAATGTGGTAGTTCAACACCATAGTCACAAACTCCTGATGATGGACATATTGATGCCCGAAACATGTTGAGTATCGAAGAAGTAAAGTAAATATAATAAGTGACATCTAGTTAGTTTTTTATTCTTCAATTACCTGCAACTTATAAACTGGAAATACAACTGAAATTAAAGTTCATTCTTGAACGGAATCATATACGTGAAAATCAATGAAATTTTTAGATCTTGAAAGGACGGGCCTAATTTTAGGCCCATATTTACAAAGCAGTGACAGCACATGTTGTCATTCACAAGACAACTTCCGCATCATCTATGTCATGTTTTGTTAGTCGGAAGTTGGTGAGGATTGACGTTTGAATCTAAGACCTTGATTAGTCTGATTTTGGAGACTTGTAAGAGAGGGAGATGTATTGTCGGTATGCACTACGCAGTATTTTGACAGACATGTAGACACATAGTAATATCAGCGCTATATAACTCTTGTCATTTGCCTCACGTGTGTGTGTGTGTGTTGTAAAAGTTAGTCGAGCACCCGACGGGAAACAAACTGGCATATAAGAGTTTATTTTGTTGCCATTCTGACATTACTTGCTTAAGTATTTACACTTTAGAAACACAGATCATACTATCTGGGAAGCAAGCTTCTTCAAACGTGACCAAATATTTGGTCACGTTTGAAGAAGCTTGCTTCCCAGATAGTATGATCTGCACCAGAGGCTGCAACTACAGTTTTATGTACTCCTGATGATGGGCGCGATGGACGCCCGAAACATGTGGAGTAATCTAGCAGTAAATAAATATCTGCATACAGTTGCATCTTGTTGGATTCCTTCAACCTAGAATTACGATGCACGGAACTACAAATATAAAATTTTATGAATGTTTCTTTTGTAGTAGCTGGTGTTTCTGTAATTCCGCGTGTTTCATAACTGTACGCGGGCAACCTGTCAGACTTTATTTGGTCTATCTCAGAGGCAATTCTTGCCGGACGTGTTGAAGTTGGCGATTCAATCCAAGGGGGGAGTCAGTAAGGCACAAACAGCAGATTTCGAACGTCCCTGCGCCCAATCCCTGAACCAAAGAGCCTTATGCGACAGGAAGCTAGTCTTTATGAATTTCCTTGGCCGAATGTTCTTTCCCCTTACACACACACATACATACACGCGCGCGCGCGCACGCATATTCACAGCGAGGGAGAGAGAGTGATGCACTATGATTATACTCTCTTGCATTACGCTTGCCATCTGTTAACCACTCAAAACACACTCACGTAAACACGAGCACCCGACATGAGTTGTGAAACCACCCTGGAATGTGCTGTCACCCACTATTGCAACTTGAAGACGTTTGGTGTGTATGCACTGCACTACATTTAACTGCGACTTACGGGCTCCTCGTCTCGAGTGATAAACGTTGCGTTTCGTTCCACGATGCCTACTCAGGTAGCATTTTCACTACCAAACTTCAAAACTTCGTGGACCTACACTACAAAATTACACGCCTAAGGTACCGTATGGAACTGGAATGGTCTAGTTAGCACAGGTTAAAATGAATGAGGTGGCCCAATATTTGCTGGGGTTCACTACTTGAATAGTGCGCTGCTGCATACATACACGTGCTTTTGATTGGATGCAACCTGTCACCCATGAAAAAGCTGGGAATTGTTTTTCCTGCCGAAATATCTTACAAGTAAGAACACGTGAGGTGAAACGTGGAGGAGTTTTGAACATGGAAGGGATGTCGTAATTTTTTTAAAGGTCTTAAAATTCGTCTGTCCTTCATGGGGATTGATGGAGGGCCCATTAGAGGCCGCAATTCCACAGACATGGTCTTACCCTACCGCGAGAATGAAAGAGAAGTAAAACGCAAGAAGAAGAGCCAATACATCATTGGGAATGGTAAAAAAGTTAGGTTTGTTCATGTATGGTGAAATTAGGTAAGGTGTGGTTTCACTGTCTGCCGTTAATTCTATGGATCCTGGTCTTCATGACAGCAAAGATAACCGACTGAAATTTGCTCTGAACTTATCTATACAGACAGAATCTCAGTTTCACTGCCGTCCCACAGGCCGTGAGTACAAGGTGTGTTTAAAAAGAGACCGAACTTTTGCTATAAAGACTTTATTGCTCATTTTACAGCACTTTAAGCACTTTCTTCTTCAGAGTAGTACCTTCTACTGGCGATAAACCGTTCCTAACTTTTCTTCCATTGTTGGAATGCTTCCTGGAACGCACTTGCTGTAATAACGCGCAGTTCTCTTATCGCATTTTCCTTAATCTCCTCTATGGTTTGGAAACGACGTCCTTTCAAAGTGGTTTTAAGTTTGGGAAACAGGAAAAAAGTCTGCTGGGACTAAGTCTGGTGATTAGGGTGGGTGGGGCACAACGGATGTCTGATGTTTTGCCAGATAACTGCGGGTAAGGAGCGACGCGTAAGCCGGCGCATTGTCGTGGTGCAACATCCAAGTCTGGTTTTCCCACAATTCAGGCCTCTCCCTGCGCACAGCCTTCCTTAAACGCGCTAAAACTTCCTGGTACAGTAAAACTGTTTATTTACCATCTGACCACGTGGTACAAATTCATGATGGACAATGCCTTCCGATCAAAAACACAACCAACATCACCATGATCTTTGACCGAGTCATCCGTGCTTTTTTTGGTCGAGGAGACCCTTTCCGCATCCACTGCGACGATTGAATCTTCGTTTCAACATCATACCCGTAAACGCGCGTCTCATTTCCTGTTATGATGTTCTTAAGAAAGTTTTCATTGCCATTTGCACTGGCAACATGTTCCTGACCGATTTCAACACGGTTCTCTTTCTGATCGTCAGTCAACGAACGCGGCACGAATTTTGCACTGACGCGACGCATCTGAAGTTTTTCAGTAAAAATTTCATGGCAAGATCCTATCCTGATGCCCACTTCTTCAGCAACTTCTCGGAGAATTAAACGATTTCCACGATTCACAGCACGAACACTCTCGACATAGTCGTCGTTTGTTGATGTGGAAGGTCGTCCAGGCCTGGAATCTTCACCGACCGACATCCTGCCCTCTTTAAAACGCTTAAACCACTCAATAGCACTGCGTTCGGCTCGTAAGTCCTCCCCGTATGCTTGGTTAAGCAATTGAAATGTCTCTGTAAAATTTTTACCAAGTATGCAGCAAAATTTCACACACACACACACACACAAACGCGCGCGCACGCGTTTGTCTTCTTCAAGCTGTTCAATCGTCATTTTGTCACTAATTCGACGAACAGCTTGTGCGCGTGCTCAGTTCAGCGGCTGTAGCTCGTCGACTAATGCTCATAGCGAAACGGGATAAATGGCAGCTTGTTGTCAAAACCTGACGCTAGGAGCGCTCAGTAGCCGCAGCGCGCTCTCTGTGCTGGTTGGCGCGCTATTTAAAACGTTCGGTCTGTTTTTGAACACGCCACAAATTCTTATCGCAGTTCTCACGGTGTCATATTGTAGATGCGTTTCACTTTCCATTGAAGGAATTCTGTTATTAATAACTTTTATATGAAATTTATAATGGACTTCCCAGGGAGTTAATTTGACGGAATGCATGAACGGTGATAGTCCTGGCTTCTAATTGAGAGATGCTGGATTCAATTCCGTATCGCCGTGCTGTGGCTTGAAGTTTTCGGTCCGGAGAATGACTACACAGGAAATTAAAAATACGTCACCAACTGTTCTCGTAAATCTTTATGACCCTTTAGTTAAAATTTAGATGAGGATCGCGTCTTGCCACATTCTGTCCGATTCATTATTTGCTAGCCATCTTACTATTTGACACTACATATGTACAGGACTGCTTTATGTGAGAAATCATGTCTTTATATATATATATTTACATGGGTCCGTGCATCGTGAATCGAATTTAACAATTTTACAACAAGATGCGACTTATTCAGTTTATTACATTACTGTAGGCAGCTCTACATGTTTCGGGTGTAGACAACCATCATCATGAGCTCGTACAACTGTAAATACGGCTTCTGGTATTGATTAACCGGATCTACTACCATCCGCTTTCGTTGTTGAGTTGGAACTGTTCCAACTCCAACGGAAGCGGATGGTAGTAGATCCGGTTAATCAATACCAGAAGCCGTATTTACAGTTGTACGAGCTCATGATGATGATGGGTGTCTACACCCGAAACACGTAGAGCTGTCCACAGTAATGTAATAAACTGAATAAGTCGCATCTAGTTGGAAAGTTATTAAATTCAAATCATGTCATTATCTTATCATATCAAATTAGGCGCTGTGTAACCTGCGCTTACATCATTGGCATAGATAGCCGGTCAGGGGCCCCGCTGCAAATCGATAGTCGCCCTTCCGTTCCGGGTTGTATATTTATCAGCGAAGTCACTACCACATCTGTCCGAAGAACGGAATACAGTCCGCTAGAACGCACACGGTTTAGTATTCTGTACGCTTGGGGGCCCCCTGACCAACAGGGTCTATGGGTACCTTATACGCAGCGCTGGAACCGGTGATTGGCTCGGTGAAGCAGAGCCCGTTTTGCGAAGTTAGCGGTCACTACGCTAGTTAAAAAGAATTCGCCGTCATTTATGGAGCCCGAAGGCTCACTGCCATACTCACAAGTCCACTGAGATCCATTTGAAGCCACAGGAATCAAATCCAAGCCATATTTTTTAATTTTTATTTTACTCGTAGTTAATTAGCTATGCCTAATTCGTCACAGTGATCTCATCCGTGCAGGATTTTCGACGGAAACTTTGTTTACATCTCTCAGTTCTTTCGTGCCCGGATTATCTTATCGCGTTTGATTTGACGTCAGTACTTGGCGAAGACTACAAAGTACGAAGTTCGTCGCTATGTGTAGCTTGTACGCCTTTTGTTACTGTCCGTCTCCCTTTTCCAAATTTTCTCACGCAGTTATTCTTTAACACTGCTTCTGATACAGCGTCATAAAATAGAAGTCTAAAGAAATGCAACAGTGATATAAACTCTTGTGATTACATTGTAGGACATTCTTCCGTGATATCGGAGTACTGAAAGTTACGAATCACGTAGTATTAGTACGCAGTCATTGAAAGTATGCTATGGGCTGGACGGTCTGGGGATCGAATCCTGGTGGGGGCGAGATTTCCCTCACTCGTCCAGACCAGTCCTGGGGCCCAACCAGCCTCCTATACAATGGGTACCGGGTCTTTCCCGGGGGTAAAGCGGCCGGGGCGTGGTGGTGACCACCCACCCCCATCTAGCGCTGAGGTTGAAGGAATAGTAGAGCTATACCTCTGCTCCCCCTCTGGGCCTTCGTGGCCTGTTCTAGGGTGAACTTTTAAGTCATTGAAAATATGGCGCGTAACGGTGTGTCCCAGTTCGAAATACGATACGGCAATCGGTCATAAGAAACTGCTACGTAATTCTGTTTTTGATGACGAAATGCAAGGCACATAGAAAACGAATTGTTACTTTTGAAAATGTTTTACAAATATTTACTATATTTATATATCATATGTAAACAAGCAATTATATCATCATGAAAAAATAATAGGAGATGTAACATAACAAAAGACGTATCGGTCAAAAGCCTTCTGAAGAATGCTGTTCTCTGGAACGTGAAGAGGGCGAAGTTATTCCTGTACGCGCCAAGAAGGTATATGGGGAGTAATGGTATAGTGTCACTCATTCTTAACACGCAGGTGAGTGGTCAACTTCACTCCCCGATGGCATTACCCTCGGGAAAGGTCCTCCTGCACCAACTGAACAGGAGGCTGTGTAGTGCCTAGAGCCGATCTCGTCACACTCTTGATCCCACTGGGAACAGAACTAAGAACCGCAGGTCTTCCGACCCAATTCCAAATTACTATACCAACTACACTGTCACAGTCTACAAATTGTCCGTCTCAGAAGACAGTATTAGTCGTCGCGAGAAAGTCAAACCTCACTAAACGGCTTCGCTTTACAGGCACCTCTACTGACGTGAAATATGCATCAGACGCTTCTTTTCTTCGTTTTGGCAACTATAATAATGTAGTTCTACAGCCTTCTTGGGAACGCAGAGCAAGTAACTTTCACCGGCTCTCACACTGAGTTTTCGTGGTTACACCCGACCCTCACAAATCGTTTCCTTAACATACTTCGATGTTAGGGTACAGCTACCTGGCCAGGGGTCGTTGTGTATTGACAACGACCTGCCCTACTTATTGCAGATGCAAAAGGGGAGAGGGAATGTTCGTAGTCAGAGGGTCAGAAAATAAACGAAAACATTCTAAACTCTGGTAAGATATGTAGGATAGTTACCAGACTAATTTCAGTTGTAGTACATCGTTGCCTTTTTTGATAACTCTGCAAGTTTACTCGTGGGCGAAATGCTTTATATTTGGTATAATTCTTTACCTGCTTGAACACTAGTTACCATTACACATAATTAACCTGGAATATATCTTACTATATGTGTAGTACCGTATATTAAAATTATAATATTAAATCTTTTTCATTAAATTATTTACAATTAAAGTTACAATGCAGTCGTTCATAAAAGCACGTTTTATTGTTGCTTAATAAAACGCCATAATCTTTATAATAATTGGAATGTGTCTCGTACTGATCACACATTTCATTCTGAAATGAAATAACATATTGTGTATACACGTATGTATACGTACCTACTCGTATACACTAAATACAGTGAGATGTAGACGGAAAACAAGTGGATTGCCAAATATCTCGTCTTGTGTTATGTTAAGCTCCGTAGAATGGCAAATAGTGACTGACTTTTCGTAGGATCGTACAGCTCACACCTTTGATTGTTGGACCTTGAAGGCGAAGACATTACGATCGTTCGAAACTTCGGGAAATATTTACCGGTTGACGCGGCGTAACGTCCCATAAGACTTGAAACTTCAGGTACAGCCTTGCAGTATTTAACAGACAGTGTGTGTATTTTCCAGTTTACCACAACAAATTGAATTACTGTAAAAATTCAATTGGCCATAGTGTCATTGAAGTCCTCTACCCTGTCCATTACACAACGATGCGAGAGAAAACAGCCACTTCTACACGTGCGTGTATATATGTATATTAGGCGAACTGGGTTTTGAATGTGACCTTCGGGCCAGTCCGTCTAACTTGTGTGAAAGAAAAAAGACATTTCACAACGAGGCATGGTCCCCTGATAGAATCGCCGTTCTTGTGCAAATAGTAGTGTCAGTCTGGGTAAGCAAATTTTAATGAAATCTGTGTGTTGTCTTTTTTCAGCATAAGGGAATTTCGGTTTAGTCGGAAAAACTGACCTATCACTTTACACGAGGGCTGTCTGTTCTTAGATGGCGTTACAGTCCAATGCAGATCTACGCTTCTTTAGTGGACTTCCTCCAGTCAGCTCTGTTTCATGACCTCTCTGTCTATTTTTAATTTTGCTTCTATTAATATCTCTTTGTACACATTTCCACCGTCTGTTTTGGCCATATTTTAGGTTTCCTAACAGTTATTTTTTAAGGTGACAGCTTGTCGGCCTGTCGCCCAACCCCAACCTGTAGGGCCAGTCCACCGTATTCATAACCCCCAGGGCAGGGTGACTCACTTATACCCTAAGGTACCCATTTTAGCCACTTTTACGAGCTGCATGGGCTGCAGTGGCACTGTTGTTTTCATCGGTAACCACAATAGATTGAGGGCCTTTTACTGAGTTTGTTTTCCGGACTGCAGGCTCTTGTGCTTACTGTACTAGACTTGGCAGCCAACTCCCCAGACAAAGCCTTGAGAAGCGAATTTTTGCTCTGCAGGTTATGAACTCCTGATTTTATGGTAACTGACAATTTACAAAGGGGTACTCATAAGTCCTTAGCCCGACCAGGAAAGAAACAAGCTAATGTTTCGGTTAGAATGGCGTGAATTTCCGTCGGCGCCTTGCCTTGCGGGGGGGGGGACTTGATGACAGCACGCATCTCGATGTGGCTGAAATCGCGCGCGTCCCATATATGTTTCCGAGCTTGTTTCCTTCCTGGTCGGGCTAAGGACTTATCAGCAGTATCGGTATTATCGTGTTTACAAGAGCCTGCTACTGGTCGCTCTCCGAACCAGATGAACCCAGTCCACGTTCTTTCATCCATTTTCTGTAAGGTCTACTTTAATGTCTATTTCAATATTGTTCGTCAGTGTGTGCTTAGGCCGTACTTAGACCTGCATTTATGAGTGCCATTTACATTTGTGCATGTGAGCCACCTAATTAGATGTCAATACCATACAAGTGACTGTTCTAAAGAAACTGTTATTATTACAGTGGCCACATTCATGCTGGTTGATATTTTCAGAATACGTATTTAAATCCAGTTGACGTAAAGCAGGCTAAAGCACGAGTCAGCCCGGACACTACTCTAACCAAACCGCACCTAACCTCCAACATACAGCAAACCAAGAACGAAACGACCAATGTGGTAATCAACATCATAGTCGCGAGCTCGTGATGATGGGCACAGTAGTGCCCGAAATATGTTAAGCCTATAAGAAGTACAATAAAATAATAAGTGGCGTCTAGTTGGTTTTTTATTCTACACTTATAATATTTCTTGTGCTGAAGAAGATTTCTGTTGACTAAAATGGCCTCCCGTTTCATATCTTCAGTGCAGTTAATCTTACCGCGTTTAACTATGAACGACTGAAGCGACTGACAAAAGCCGAGCGTACTTGTAATTTAGATAATGATCAGTGTCAAAAATTTCTTTAAAAAGGTAAAGCGATCCCTGTACGGGCCGTGGGGGTTCCAGGAGGTCGAGACGCTCAGATTTCAAGACAGTCGGCACATGAGGGTGGTAAGGTTGTCAGCCGTATGCACCGTCCGCCTTTACTCCCCAGGAAATATTCCTGGTACTCATTTCTGTTAGAGGCTGAGTCGATCCCAGGGCCAGAGTGAGGCTGCAAGGATTATGCCAATAAAAAATTCAAATGACATCATCGGGAACCGAAGCGGCAGCCATCCGGCTTTTAGCGCAATGTCTTAACCAACTGCACCACCGCTTGCTCCCGTAAGTTTCTTGACACCCACTGTAGACGTAATTGCCTTAGGAGTGATATTCCGCACTCAGCTTTAATGAGAAAACGCAATTCGACCGTTAGGTGATTTCTGAACTTCAGAGAGTATTGAGTTGAATCCAGAGTACACTGTCAAATTTTTATGACCACAACTGATTACATTTTAGGTATGTTAAGATATTCAGCAGTGGTAGTTGGGCCCTCTGATAAGGCAGCAATTTTGTTGTGTAAATAACCTTCCTATACATCACGCTGTGTTCATGAGTACTTTGTGTCGTTATTTTGACGTCAGTCGCACAACGATAACCATTATTGATGGTATTGTTCCAAAAAACAGTTTATGAAAAGTATATATTACTTCGTGTTGGCCTGTGGATCTGAATGTGGTTAGGATGACATCTCTGGCCGTGGTAACTAATTGCATAGGAAGCCTGCATCGGCCAGAAATTAGAGCACTTGTTGGAGACTCGTCATTTTCGGGCTGGGTGCGGTGCTAACTGCACACATGAAGGTACTGTTATTGTTCTGCCCCCCCCCCCCCCCCGCGGATTTTTTTTTGTGTCCCCCCCCCCCCCCCGTGGAGTATTCTTGTTCCACAGTTTATCATTTGTTGGTTATTGTTACTGTTGTGACATTGCAGGGTGTGGTGGTGCTGCTATTTGTTGATTATGTGCGGGATGAGTTGGTGTGATTTTTGTTCTGCAGTTTTAATGCTGTTTGCAGTGTTTACTGAAGGTGCAAATGCAAAAGTAAGGCAAGCTCGGTGACAAAATTCAAATATAGTATTTGGGAAGGCTTGCTGCCGTTCAGTTTAGAATATTTTATCGTTCCATCTGCTCTCTAACAAGGCAAAGATTAAAGTGCAGGGAACTGCAATTTTATCTGTAATTTGTATGGGTATGAAACTTGGTCTCCAGAAGTAATTTAATAAAATAGAGTAGGTTGGGGAACAAATTCATTTGGACCTACGAAGGAAGAAATAACATGAGACTGGAGAAAATTTCGTACTGAGGAACTTTATGATTTTTACTGCTAGCCGAACTTTAAAGGTAAAGTTAAAGGTAAAGTTCACCCTAGAACAGACCACGAAGGCCCAAAGGGGAAGTAGAGGTATAGCTCTACTCTTTCTTTAACCTCGGTGCTAGATGGGGTGAGTGATCAACGCCACGCCTCGGCCGCTTTACTCCCAGGAAAGACCCGGTACCCATTGTATAGGAGTCTGGGTGGGCCCCAGGGCCGGTCTGGACAAGTGCGGAAAATCTCGCCCCCACCGGGATTCGATCCCCGGACTGTCCAGCCGGTAGCGAGTCGGTAGGATGAATCAAGGAAAATGAGGTCGACTGGGTGTGTGGGAGGCAGGGGAAAGTAGAGGAAACGCACAGAGTTTAGGTGGTAAGAGCTGAAAGAAGGATTGAAGACCTAGCGTATATGGGAGAGTAATAATAATAACACGGATCTTAAAGGCAATGGAAGATCGAGGTGAACTGTATTCATCTGCCTAAGCATGGGGACCACTGGCAAGCTGTTGTGAACACGGTAATGAACATTTGGATTCCATAAAATAGGATAGTTTCTTGACCAGCTGAGAAATGCTTAACTGATCAAGACAGACTTTGCTCCATTCGTTGACTGAGGTGTTCGCGTCTTTGTGAAATTTACCTCATTGTGTTAGCTTTTCAAGCTTCGTCTCTCTTCTGAGGAATGTGCACACGTGCGTGTTGGGCGGGGGCGGGAAGAGTTTTTGGAATTTTTGTTTCTGTAACCCCTGTATCCCATAGTCATCAGTTTAATGGCTTTTGTGATACAATGCTCATATATTTCGCATGCATATAGGCGTATGCATGTGCAGTACAAGCTGGTTTATTGGGCATCCCTGGGACCAAACTTTTGCCGGATGTCGTAATTTTTCTGATGTCAGAATGTTACACCTAATGTACATCTTAGCTCACCTAACAACCGCTTGGAGAGACCTAGCCATTTGAGTTGTCACTTGGCATCCTGTCCTGTCATCTCAGCCTTAGTTTTTCCCTTCTCATCTCTACTTACACAACATGGTGTGTATATATAATCTAAAAGTACCCAAAAGAAACCAAGACGTACGTTTTCAAACTGCTGTTTGCAACTCTGCGCTGACGAAAATATATTCTGCAGATAGCCTTTCTTGATGAACTTCCGCTCTTTCAACTCTCGGAACTGCTGCTGCATGCCGCCGGTGAGTAGAGTAATGAAATGTTATGGGCCTGCGTAAACCCCCATTAATGGTGCTTTCCGGATCATCCACCTTTTACTGTACTTTTCCTTTTACTGTACGCACAGTGCTTTTCTTCTGCAAAATGTGACTACTCGCGTGCGTCACAATTTGTGTCCCCTTCCATCTTTGAACAATGCAATCAATATTCACAAAATGCTCTACAGGCTGTGTGCCTCTGCAGGCCAACCCAAACTTTTAACTCTTGATTTCCCACAGTAAGTGTCATGAAATGTATTGGTTGTGCGATATTGTGTCAATCGGTATATCATAATTTGAAAAACGATATTAACCCTTGAAAGACGAGGCGCAGACTGTTTTAGTTAAAGACCCAGTTCGTACCGCGCAGTAAACACTTCATTTGTGTTATAAAAACCAGTCAATTTATGTTGTATGTCACTTTATTCTCAGATAAATACAAAACACATAAATACAGTGTGGGCAGAACGTAAAATTGTTGAATGCCAAACCTGTTTGTGCGTCACGTAACCAGTAGGTTTTAAGAAGTGACATTTCTTTTAATACAGGAATTTCTGTCTATTTATTTGGATAAGTTATCGGTACTGCCTACCACGCAAAATGTCAGGAAACATACGCTGTACACACACACACACACACACACGCGCACGTACTTACACAGAAAGGAACATACCTTCAGTTAACAGCTGTAAAAAGTGTAATTTCAAGAGGATCTGAAGGACACGTAAAGAATCCTTTAAGGCGAAATACTGCTTTGTTTTTTTTTTTTTTTACCGTTTTGCTTCCGGTCTCTTTCAGTCACGCTAGGACACGTTTCAAGCATGTTAGAACTGACCTTGCCTGCCACATGTCACTAAATGTAGCAGCCACATGGCAGGTACTAACCCCTCACCGATTAAGGGTTGCAACACCACGATTTGCGTCACAGATTGGAAGTTACATAAGACTACGCGAATTAATTATGCAGAAAACATCTAAAAATTCAACGTGCTAACTAGTTCTTGAGATGGAATTTGAGGTTTACGCTGTGGTGAAGATTCTTATAGTAGAACAACTGGATTTGGCATCGTTTGGTTTGGTAGGTGATTACAAGCACGACGGGGGAGCACACTGTCATTGTTCTTACGATAACCGCAACGAACGTTGACATGAACGTTATCTCCATTTCAGGCCTTCTCTTGTGAACAATAAAGATCGCCATTCATTCTGGGCTGTCTCGTGCTGTCTTTGGTCGTTTCGGAAAAATGTAAGGATGCGGTCTTCAACAGGACTGGCTGTTTACTGTCCAGGTTCGCAACTAATAATTGTCGTTATATTTATTGCTGGGCAAATAATACGTTTAGGAGTTCATACAGCAGCGTCACAGAAGCGATACTTTGATTTTTTAGTATCATTTGTCCTCAGATCCTTTATATGTGTGTGTGTATGTGTGTGTGAAGGGGGTGGGGGGGGTGGGTTGGGGGAGTTGGTGTTGGGGTGGAGGTGTTTCAACGGTGAAACCATTCCCGAAAAGTAAGGTGGTCTTGAAATATAGGCGCTTCTCGATTAACGCAGTTGATGCGTTCCAGAAACAATTCGCGTAAAGTGAAATCGAAAAAATCGAAACCAGTTTGCATGCAAGCATCAATTTCGCTCTTTTTTCTCTCGTTGTCAGACATTAAGCAGCACATCCTGTCGCTGCCTCTTTTTTTAACCTTGGACACTGTACGGCCCATTTAGAATGACATATGTACAGCAAATAACGACACATAATGCAAACATGTGATACGCGACTCTACGTGGAAAATAAGCCAATCTTGTTACGTCCGTGATAAGAGACGAGATATCAGTTGTTAAAATTGCTCCATCCTTATAAATTAGTCATGAATTTAAGTGGAATCGCTGTTTTCGAACTGTATCTAATTGTTGACCGCATATAAGTCGAATCGCATTTTTCGAACCCACATATGACCAGTACCGGAGGCTGTAGTTACAGTTTTGTGTACTTCTGATGATGGGTGTGGTTGACACACGAGACGTGTAGTGTGAACTTGCAGAAAAATAAATAGACTGCTTTGTGTTGCATCTCGTTGGACAATTATTAATATAGATCAGCGACGCACGGAACCATAACCATAACCATAAAAATGTTAAATAAAAGTTTTAGAATCTATGTATAAAATATAAAATATTGATAAAATTATTTGTGATGAATTGTGTGTTCGTATGCTGTTTATATGGTGTTGTGTTTGTTGCTCTCGCGAGACCAGCAGAGACAACCATACGGTACGGTACGAGTATGTCTCTGTAAATGTGGACGGTTGTACGGACCCGAGCCGAAGCAACGCGAAACAGCAGAGCATTCCGTCTAGGGGTTCGGCACAATGGCAGTACTTCAAAGAGTGCCTCGTTAATACACATCGCAGTTGCAGTATTTGAAACCGGCAAACGAGGCAACAGTCACGGCGAAAGTGACGATCACGTGTAGTCTGGACGCGCCTGAAGTAGGGCAAGATACCTACGGAGAAAATACACTGAGACGTTGTATTCTTTCTCTAAGTTGTCTAGAAGTCGGGCTGCAATATAATTGCCTTCTCGCATACTTGCAACACGATTGCGTATCATGTGTCCTTTAGAGTATAACTGATCAAAGTTCTAGTTAATAAACTGCACTGGACATAGGCGTAAATTGGCCAATAATATGGGGGGGTGCAAAATCGAGCATGCCTCTATTCTGTGCCCAGTAAAACGCAGGAATTTTTATTTTTGTCTCTGCAACACCCAAACAATCGTTTAGAAAATGTTGCTATTTTTTATTTGACCTTATTTCACTTAATAGCCAAAAAAATATTCTTATGAAGAAAAGCTACTGGAGGGTCATTTGCCTCCTCCGCCCCTATTGCACCCCAAGTTACGCCTATGGCATTGGATGTACTTTAGTCCAAGAGGCAGAGCGATTTCTCACTGTGTAGCGTGGCATGCGTTTAACAGTCGGCTATAGTGTTCATTTTTTGTTACGTCATGGGTGAACGCATGCGCTGCTGGCCACTGTTTAAAGTCTGAAATGTGTTCTGTTTTCCAGCTGAATCATGCTTACGTGAAATACGCAATACTTTAAAGAAACGTTTCCTAGAATCGAAACTATAGTTTCTCAAAAAACTTATTTCACAATCATAATTTACAATAGTTAGTAGGTTTATATAAAAGTAATTACCTAACTCGAGAGGGAATTTAATTTTTCTGATTCGCAGAGTGCATGTATTATAACGTAAGATACAATTGCATCAGCACGGGAGAACCACTGTGTCGAGACAAATGTGACATTGCAGAAAGTATGCTGTGCTCTTACGTATCAGACGTAACGAGCGACGTATGTCTTTTCACTCCTGCACTAGTGCAGCATCGTATGGAATAGGTCACAGCCAACATTCTGGACCAGTCTGATACGTTAAGTTTCTTGCATGCGTTTGTGACGTGACCGAAGGGCGCTCCATTGCTTCATAACGAGGCTTTTAAGCTGCTTAGGCTGTTTGATGTCCAATGTAAGGTCGATTAGGAAAGATGAATTGCGGTGGAGGCACCGTTCCAGTATTTCCTGAAGAGTACCGAGGAAAGCCATGTAGAATCTCAACGAAGACAGGTGGTTTCTTAGAAAAGAGCAGAGCCCGGGACCTTCCTAAGCACGAATGGCAACCAGTTTGTCATGAAGGTTAGTGACTTTGCTTTGTACTGGAAGAAAATATAGTTCTGGTTATGAAGTGCACCGCCTGTTGGCTGTAGGTGCTTAATTGCAATAATATTGCCATATCGGACTGGTGGAAATTTTCCTGGAATTCTGTAATTCAGGAAAACAGAGGAACTGGAAGATTGAAAGTAAGGCTCAAAATGATTCTTTCGCATTTTAAGTAAACATTTAGTATTTGCTTTAGATTGTGATAGTTTACCTGTCTGACATTACCTCCACACACACACAAACACACAATGTGTATTTATCTCATTGATATCCCACACATGCGATTGTTAGTTTATCTCCGTCATTTATAATTACTCGCAGTTTCTTTGTTCGGACCATTACAAGACTGGAATATTTTAGATGAAATTCGATAAAGGATCTCTTTTAAAATTAGACTCACGGAGAGGACAATAAACTATTGTTGCGAACGACAGTCCTCGCAGTCCGTTTAATTTTACACGTCACGACGCGATGCCCAAATTTAATAAAGAATCGTAACCCACGGAATATTTAAAAAAGACTTCTTTTTACTACAGCTGGGACATGAGTTCCCTATTGACACTGGTCCACTACACAGAACGTGTATGTGACCTGCCCTAGTAAATTACAGGGTGGCGCAAATTAACCTCCCTAAATTTTAAGGTGAATAACAAAAAAACTATTCGAGATACAAAAATTTTATTTTTGGATTCTGAAACTACAACATGGGAAGTTTTAAATCACATAGTCTTA
>Ga0136643_10006649_pt1 | contig 16575 bp, 11 predicted proteins | sample TergutLab28metaG_FD_96883 | JGI IMG/M metagenome (GOLD analysis project Ga0136643, IMG submission 96883) | Labiotermes labralis P1 segment gut microbial communities from Petit-Saut dam, French Guiana - Lab288 P1 (version 3) (version 3) | ecosystem: Host-associated > Arthropoda: Insects >... | reverse complement strand
ACGTCTATATATTTTAAATACACCTCTAAAACATATTCTGTCCAAATTCTGTTTTGTTTTCTATTATATATATATATATATATATATATATATATATATATATATTTCTAACCTAAGTTTTGTTTTTAAATTAGAATTATTTTCTTCTCACAGAATGCTTTTATATTAATTTCGCAGTCGAGCGACTGCTGCAGAGGAAGCGTGGTTGTCAACACATGATCCATTAATGGGCGTCAAGACGATGCCAGCAAGAAAAGGTTTTTGTATTTTGAGCTCTCTCATGCGTGTCTGGAAGACATATACGAGTATTTAGCTACGGCAACGCAGTGATTTTAATGGCTCCTGTATTTTCATCACAACAAAACTGCAGATATAATTTACATTTCGTGCCTAAATTACCTCAATTTAAAACGGAAAGGAGTACTGTCATTTTACTTCAAACATGATCTGTAATTTTCTGATCCAGCGTCATATTATAAGTAAACCTATATTGTTCTTATATTTGTTCGATACATTACGTCGTGTCTGTTTCTTACAAATAAATTTAAAGTCCAATTTCCACAGGCATTATACTAATACTTAAAATATCAAGTTAGTTTATTAATGTATATAAAGTATGCTTATAAAATCCCGCTAAGTGTTTAGCCAAAACAAGTACACGACATCATACCACATAATAATGTTAAATAACTGTTGTCTGTGTTAATGTAACAGCTGTGGAAATTGAAATTTATACTTAATCATTCGTTATTTGTAGCTCTCTGGTAACATACACAAAAATGAATCATGAACGTTGATCATTTAACACTTCAGATCACACTAACAAGTAATGAACCTAGGAGGGTAAAAATAAGAAAATGGATCTTAAGAGAAAGGGGGTTTGAGGGTGTACGGGATACACGAACATCAGGTAGGAACCAGTGCCTGCCTTGTGAACACAATAATAAAATTCCGATAAGGATGAAAGATGTGAAATTTCTGAGTTCGTGACCGTGTTTACATCCTTCCGAAAAGTGTCATATTTCTGCTCTAGTTTTCTAAATCAGAGTCGCCCTTTAACTCAATTTGGTTATAACAAAACTGAAAGCATTCGGAAATCCGAAATGCTACTTCAGAAATTGGAGAGTAAAGGTAAAAGGTAAAAGTTAAAGTTCACATTAGAACAGGCCACGAAGACCAAGAGGGAGAATAGAGGTATAGCTCCACTCTTTCTTTAACCTCGGCGGTAGATGGGGTGGGTGGTCAACGTCACGCCCTGGTCGCTTTACTCCCGGGAAAGACCCAGTAGCCATTGTACAGGAGGCTGGGTGTGTCCCAGGGCCGATCTGCATGGGTGCGGAAAATCTCGTCCCAACCGGGACCCCGACCGTCCAACTCGTAGCGAGTCGCTATACCGACTGAGGTATCCCGGCCAACCAGAAACTGGATGTTATGTAGGCATACTCCTGGTAAGTATGCAGGTGGTGCATGGTGTTTACTGGCTGTCTTCAGTCCAGTACTAAAACTGAATTGAATGCGCCGTCTGTGTGAGCCGCGGACACCTGAGTAGCTTCACTTCATCTAACACAGCCACATTAATACACTAACAGTCACTCAGCTAGTAAAGATATAGCAAGTCTTTTCTTCACAGTTTTACCGATATTAACCCTCTGAACTGTGCACCGTACAAACACACCAATAAGAACTGGATAAATATGCAGCCACACGACCGAACTGATTCAGAACGATGTTTTTAACTATTTTAATAATTATAACTTTAGCAAGCAGAATAATAAGCTCTCTGATGATGGTTGTTAAACGGAAACATGTAAGAGCATTTTAATGTAAATTTTAATGTAAGTTTTAACAATTTTCTAGAGTAATCTAGTTGTGCATTCAGTTTGATAAATAAAAGACGTGATATAACCAGTCGTTTACGGAGCTGGCCACTGGATAATGTCATGAGCCAGATAAATCCACTTCTCTGTCACGTCAGTTTTAATACTGGGCTTTATTTTGCGGGAGTCTGACAAGCAGACTCGTCACTTCAGGTTCCCCGATTAAAAAGTATTTCTAAACACGCCCACACATGCTACATGGCTGCCCATCTCTATCCTTTCTGATCTTATGGCCCTAATATCCTTCGAAGAATACAATAACCGTAGCTTGTCTAACTCAATGGTGCAAAGTCCTTCTCAAGAAGCCACAAGGTTCTGAGCGTCTCAAAAACTACCCCACACTTTATGGAATCTACAGTTCCAGTTACACTTTCAAACGAGCCCGCTCATTGTCTCTACCTTGAGGCAAGTGACTCCAACGTACGCCACCCAGTCCCGTTCCTTTACATTGAATTTTCATGCCAATATCTAGAATACATTGGTCTACCATGTGGTCTGTTTCCTTCAGGATTCCACTTCAAGTTCCTGACATATTATTTCTCCACTCTCTCAGTTAACTCTGCTCTCTTTATCGGACACTCTCCTCCAATATTACTATGAGCTGAGTGACCAAGTTTCATAAATGTCAACAACCAGTAACTTGCCGAAAGAAAGACGATGACGGCTACACCTTAAATGCACGTGTGTGTATGTGTGTGTGTGTGTGTGTGTGTGTGTTTGTGTGTGTAACGAGACAGATACACTCTGACAACTGCCGTGATCATGTACAATGTCCTACAGTGTAATACCGGTTTTCGCCTAGCCAACTCTGATAATCCAACCCCTCACTTGCTACAAATTCAACGCCTTTTCCTGTAAATTATTCTGAAACAAGCTGCAGTACTGAGTACAGGATCTAACCCTTCGTCTCGTATTTATTTCTCTCTGTACATTACAATATTTATAGCCATGTTTTAAAAGAGACGGCAGACAAAGAGATATGGCGATGGGCAACTCACGCGTGCAAGACAGAATTAATTAGATGTGGAGTCTAGCCGTGCTGTTTCACGCCTCAAACTTGCCTTGTACGCAAACGCGTGGGGTTTGAAAAACGAAAACGAAAAGGATCGAAGAAAATAATGGAGGTGCAGGGACGAAGAGCGAGAGAACAAGGAATACTCTAGGATAAAGCAGAGATATCAGACATGTATTATATATACGCAGTATGACCGAGGACCTTTTTATATGTAGAGTAAAGACTGAGTTAAGAAGGCAGAAACAGCCGTCCGTTTTCATTGGCTGCACCAGAGGCAGAAACCCTGCGGTTTGTCATTTGATGCTGCATTTATAGTGGCACATTTCCTGCCGTCTAAAGTAAGGTTAAGGATATTCTTTCGGTCAGTGGGGGACTTTCGTTGTGATATAAACAGTCATACAAATCACCTGAACTGTAACTTAGAGCGACTTAATATCTGTGGTGTGGTCCACATATGTTTAAGATACTTGAGGGCCTATAACCATGATAAAAAACAATTAGTAACTTTATAAATAACCGACACATAAGCATAAACATGAGGACTTACTTGGTAACATAAAAAATATCTTGATCTTGGTTCTTTATCACGAGCTCCAGAACAAAATTATTTTCTGAAAAGTTAAACCAATGACCATTATTACCAGGCAATGCAGATTGCGTGGCTGACCGGAAAAATGCTTTGAAGACGATAATAAATTTAAATATAAGAGGAATGAATTAAGATAGGGACTATAAAAACAGTTTGTGAAAGGAAATCAACACCAAATTCGGGTTCTTATTTTATATTGAAACAAAATAAACAAACCTTTGACATGAAGCGAAGAAAAGTCATAAGCAACTGGAAAATATTTTCAAATACCTAAAATGTCAGGGACGTTACTTTACGTTACGTCTCCTTGTTTACAGAGGAATATCAATATCAATATCGATATCTTCTGCTGATAACCATATGTAACCTTCAATGTATTGGCCATGTAGCATGCGGGTTGTATGTTACATTTTGTGTGTGCCAAGAGAAGAATGAACATAAAATGACAAAATCCAGGCGCAATCTGTAAAAGTGCAAATTTCCCCTTTCGATTCAACGCTCGGCAGATTAACACACGTCAAGTTAATGAAGAGTAACAATATAGAAACCGGATCACATTCCGCCGAAGCACCTGATTTCATCTGCAAGCAAACCTCAGTCGAATTTCAGAGTACCGGTCATTCATCCGTTACATTTCTTCACTGTATGAATTGACATCATTAAGAAACGCTCAGAAAGCAACGGCGTTCCGTTTTTGCTATAACCACGGTCGGTATAAGGCTACTCAAATTTATACGTACTACCGCATATGGCCCCACTGTCAGGGAATGGGGTGCTAAGACTGGCTGCAATTCATATTTTGTGTCAAAAATATTCTTGCTTACGTTCTTGCATTGCTCCATCTGTGTTATGAATTCAAAACTATGTGAAAGTAGGATGCCAAATTTACTTTCGCATAAGACCCAGAAATGTCTTAAGCCTACTCTGTCCAGCATTGTGATTTCGCAGACATACTGCAGTAATAATCCGTCTGTAAACATATTCTGTCAGTGGCTGTTATTGTTCGGAGTTTTGCATGGATATGACGCGCACTGTCTGCTACAGGTCCCAAGTATCAGGTCATGATCACAAATTTCATTCCAAGTATTAATTTTATTGCTATTATTCTTATTTTTTATTATTATTCTTACTGTTACTAATTATTATTTTCTCGGTCTCTTATTTTGAGTTGGTATTTTTTTTTTGTTATGCTGTACTGAACTGTTAGAAGAGTTATTTTGCTTTCTTTTTATATTTCTCTGTATCAGTGTGGTTTTCTTGTTTGGTCTTAAGATAAAAGATACTCTAGACAGCTTGAAAGCTGATATCACTATCAACACTGACAATGTGTAAATCGCAAAACATGTGATTCACATACAACAGACGCACAACGGAACACAGAATACCGTGGAAAGGGTATGTAGTCAAACACAACTATGTCAAATAAGGTGTATTTAATGGCCATACTAGACAACTACATGTTTCGGCCTTTACTGGTCATCTTCAGGTTGTCTTCAAGAGAACTTAAGGTCCTACTATATACACTGCGCGCGCACGTGGTGCAGAGATCTCTACATACGGGCCTTATTGCGTAATGTAATTTCTATATGTGGTGGTACGCTCTGAATAGATGCACGATAGCCACCAGACCCTATCGTGCCTCTAGTCAGAGCGTACCACCACATATAGAAATTACATTACGCTATAAGGCCCGTATGTAGAGATCTCTGCACCACGTGCGCGCGCAATGTATATAGTAGGAACTTAAGTTCTCTTGAAGACAACCTGAAGATGACCAGTAAAGGCCGAAACATGTAGTTGTCTAGTATAGCCATTAAATACACCTTATTTGACATATTTGTGTTTGATTACATATCCTTTCTAATTTTCACACACACACAACGGGAATGACACACTTCCAAGATACAGAATACCGTACCTAACATAAAACCGAACAAGCCCAAAAACAAATCAGTAACAAATTGAAAAAATATCATCCACCATTAACATTATTATTTTGCCGAATATTTTGTGGAGTTATCTTAATAACCCCCCTGTGTGTTTACTTACAGCACTCTAACTGCTACCATCAATTATTAAATTCAGTAATTTCTTCTTCAATTCTTATTTTATGCTTCACTTATCTAAAGAAATTAGGACTAATGAGTTTAATAAGTTTCGAAACACGGTACCTGAAAGTGTATGCCCTCTTTATAAAACCTCGCCACCCATAAAAGCCAAAAATTATCAGTTAAACAATGGTCAATGAGACCAAGCATCGAATCGGGTACGCTTCAAAAAGAACGACATGTCATTCCACTGCACCACGCTGCCTGGCAGACGGTAACTCCGCCTGAAATTAGTGGAATCTCAGGCGGGAGGAAAAAAATCTGTGTTCGTGACGGCATTAATGAAAACCTTTGTGCTTCAGTGTGTCTATCATGAGCACATTTGTTCTCCTGACATAAAACTGATCGTACAAGGAACAGCGCTGGAAACACTTCCAGGTATAAAATATATTTTCAGCACAGCGTACTGGTATTTATAAGAAAAAGTTTAGGTAGTTTTTTCTATCATTTCACAACACTGTCCCGCAATAAAGAAAGAAAGTGAAAGATACTCTGACTTGTCGGTATTATTTTTCTCTATTTCATGACCCATTAATTTATCAATTCTGTATCTACATGCCAAGAATATGTACATTTATGGAAACCAAATATTCAATACTGCGCTGGAAACAGCTCGTTAACAGTCGCTTTCCCGGACCAGACGATCCAATCCACATAACATCCAAATCTATCCTATAGTCATTTCAATATTACACTCCCAGTCTACTCTTAGGTCTTACTTGAAGATTTATCGCTCAACACTGCTTAATCCTATTAATTTCTCATATCTCCCCTTCGTGCTACAAGTTCCGTTAATCCTAATGTATTCAATTTTATCATCCAAATATTATTTGATTGAAAGTACATACTGTAAAATTCCTAATTATGCAACCATTCTTCAGCCTTCTCTCACTTCTTCGCGCCTATCTCCAAAAGCAATAATTACTCGCGTCCCTGTGTTCTAGCTTCTCTTGTATTAGGCTCCACAATTCATTTAGTCAAACTTGTTCAAAGCCCTTTCTTAATTTACAAGTGCAATACAGGTTAGCGGTACGAAGTTACACTTTGCGACAGTCTACAGCGTTCTTGTTATATAAACAATTTTTACACACGGGCAGCTAAAGTGGGTCTAACAACAGAACAGATATTATAAAAGCTTCCTGCGAAATGCGTCTCAGCACATCGGAGAGAAGAAACAGAAACCACAAGGATCTTTATTCTCTCCGTGTTTTATATTTTTCAAGAAATTGTAAATTAACATAAAACGAACATAACATCCATGCCAAGACGTCTATTTGTAATGTGCCTTTAACACATCGAGTATCTTATGTATTTGGAGCCATTTTCATTACTAAGTTCTTGGTTCAGTCCACCCATATTTATTTAGATAGGTTCTATTATTTTTCCTACAGAGTGACACGTTTAAAAATAATGGAAATAAAAACGAAGCTGAACAAGCAACCTTACATTCCCCAGCACCTTTTCTTGGAATAGCAAAAAGTAACATTATCCATTCGAGCAGTAGGCAAAGAACGAATGACGCTGCAAAGATGTTTCGTTCTAGTCATAGGGAAATAAAAACAAGCAGACCAAATAATATAAGATAGGCTCGCGTAGCGTGGGATGAAAAATTTGTTGTATCCTTGAGAAATTGTCACTCTTCGATAACTCCACCGTTAAAAAACAAATTTACCTGACCTTCGTGCTGTCAATGTGTGTTCTTTACTGCGGCTATTCTTCAACTTCTCACACCTGAACACAAAATCAGACTTACTTAAAATCACATTTACTCCCTGTACGTGTATGCTACTTGTAAGATGGGCCAAATCTTGTGCATCCAACAAACTTACACAAATATCTGTCTATACACTGAAGAAATCAACAGTGTTAAAAGTTAATTTATTTACATTTTTCACTTTCCCTCTTTCTTCCTTTCCCCTTTTTTCCTCACTTTCATACTTTTCTAAATTTCTTACGTATTATCACAGCCCTGTGCGTTCCGGTGTAGCATTTCCCGCATATAACTCAATTTTCGAACTCTGCATTCCGAATAAGGCATTGTATCACACATCTGTTTCAAGACATTTATTTCTCAGTTCCAGTACCAATACACACTTTCACGTCGAATGTTGCGACTGAGCGGCTAGCCCTCCTTCACTTCCTTAAATTCCTGGTTGCGATTACAGACACGTAGATCAGCCATCATTTTTGCTACTTTCCTGTACGTCTGTATGCCTTCTGTCGTGCAAAATGCGCGATACAACAACAAAGGCTTCTATCCACATCCATGTCAATTTATGTCACATAGACACAGGACTAAAGCACGCATGTATTGAACGTTGCAGGATAAAACGCTTTCCATTTGTTAAATTACAATCATCACGGCAAAGAGAAACGCTACGGTTAATGTTGACTGTGAACTGTAAGAAAGGACGGTTAACTTGGCCCTTGAGAAATCTGTTAATATAGACGCTGCCTTCAATTGTTAATTAAATAATGATAAATCAGCAATTATAATAGAGGGTACACAGAACTGTGAAATCAAATCAGTGAATTCTATATACCTGTTATTTTTTTCGCTGGAATCTTATAAATTTTGTCTATCTAAGTGTTTATACAAACGTCTCCAAAGCAGAAGCCTTGTGTGGGAACTGTATGGTGCAACGTCATCCCTGCTACCAGTCTTACGGCACGCCCAGCATGAAGCCAGAAGATCTCGTTAATTAAAAACGGTCTCGGTGTGTTAACGTACGATCATACAGCGATGCTCCAGCCAGCAGCCCCTTTCAGTCCATACCAGTACACTACAGTCTTCTATTGGATTCATTTACCGATTTGAATCTCATTTAACGACGTTTCCCAGCTGCCGAATTTACGTAGAATCGAAGTGGGGGAATTTTCTTAAAAGGTAAGCAATTAAAAACTTGGATACAGTTTTAACCCTTACCAAAACACTTTCACACAGCTGTCATGGTCAAATTGCGACAAATCGCGAAAAAATCTTAATGTGGCTAGCCTTTACACCAGTCGTTTTTAAACTAAGTGCCTTCCAATTAGGTAAGTAAGTCTAAAGCATTGCTCCTAATTGGCTCGCTGTTTCTTCTTAGTTTCCTTAATAACGATTTATTAATCCCATTAATATGTTACAGTATATGTAGAAAGTTAAGTGGGATAATGTTTGTGAACTATCTGTGAAGAAGCAACAGCAGTCGGCTTTAACGAATGCCGACCCAGTGTCCCTCTGGAGCAGCCGGAGAAGAATATCAAAGAAGAGGGACCCCATTTCAGCTCGTTTCCAGGATTCAAACATAAGTGCCGCCTTCTCGGACTTCGGTGTGATGTTAAGTCAAACTGACCACTTTCATGATCACCACACCAGAAAGGGACGAGTTGAGGCACATGATATATACAGCAGACACTGTCAGTGGTGGTCTTCTCTCTCCTTTCACCAGCGAAAGTACAATCGGTTATGTAAAAACACGCACAAACACAAACTGAGGGTTCCGTGCATATTGATCACACGTGACGGAAAAAATATTCCCACTGACCCTGCCAGGAATCAAGATCGCTTCTTGCAGCCAGCAGCCAAGGCTTTTCATCAGAACCCTCTCAGCGGTTTCACAGATACAGTAAGCAATATAGCATGAGACCAGACAGACGGGCAGATATCGGAACCCCCCCACTACTCCTTCCTTTGAATACTTGTCACAAATATCGAGCAAAACGTAAATATGGCTGCGTCATAAATACTTAGCGAACTTTAAGTTGGCGGGAACAAAAATACCTTCCCAGTTCAGAGGAAGACTACAGTATCCGACTGTAAGTGAAGCAGTTATTACAGAAGGTATGTTCCACCAGACTTCATAACAGTAACGTGGACAGCACAGGTGGTGTAGAAAATTCGCTTTAATGACCACTGGGGAATCGCAGTTGCTGTCTTGGTAGGAACAGGAGATTCTTCTCATTCACTACTATGCACAGACAGGCTGTGGGTCCCACTCAACTTCCTGTTCAGTACATTGGTGGGCGATTTCCAAATGGGTTGAACGAAGCCGGTGCTTAGTTAAACAATGCGTGGAGTTCTAGGCTCCTCCATTCCCGACATTCCTTCATAAACTGATGCATAATAAAGCATAAGAATTACTTCACGCTTCTAAAAACGTGTTACGCAGCTCTGTTTCCGAATAAAGCATTCCTGCAACTAATTAATGTTTGTTATTTGATATTCAATAACGTAACATTGCATTACTCATCACGATTCATTACATATACTTTTTTTTCGTTAATTGCTACGTTCTTTCCCTAATCTGACATATTGCAAACCGGGTGGTCCACACTCAAGGGTTACGTAAATGTGGCATGTGGACGTACGATTACATGGCTTGAATGGGAGTTACGATCTATTATTTGTTATATTTATTAAGTCTAAAGAGCAGTCAAGTTCATATTATTGTTAGTTACCGCATAGACATAAGTAATTTTTAAAATGCACAACACTACAGACTTGCAGTGTTGTGCATTACAGATCATGCTATGGCGCAGCGTGATGTGATCACTACTGTTTCGAAGAAAACAGCTGCCTGTGTTGTCGGGAAGGGACAGCAGGGTTTCACTTTTAGTTCAAGTGTCTCCAAATGGCGGGGGAATGCGCTTTTACAGGGGCTATGAGATCCCGGGAATCAAACACAGCGATTTTCATTCTTAGTTAAAACGGTTTTATGTAGACAAAAATGATAGAGCGCAGAAATCTCTACACGGCTGTGCCAAAACCAATAAATTATCGCAGGTTCTGGGACATGATAATCGTTGGTTACGACACAGTGAAATATCTCCAGTTGTGTGTCAGGAACCAAACACCTGGTGTGAGGCTGCGCAGTGCCCTCCCTGTGTTATGTTATTTGTACATTGTACCTCGAAAGGATATAATAGTGACTCAGATATTATATATTCTATTCTACTCTGTTTTATTGTATATTATATTATATCGCACCGCATCGCATATATCATATCATGTATCGTATCGTATCATATATATCACATATATCATTTACCATATCACATATCGTATCACATATCATATCCCATCCCATCGCATCGCATCGCATCGGATCCTATCCTATATTATATTATATCCTATGTCAGAAGCAAACCTTTCAGTGTCCATGACAACCAATCAAAGAGGGGCAATATCGTCACCTGACAATGTCAGCTGTTAACATGCCTGGAGTGTTCAGTTAACAATAACAGGTACTGCCCATTTTACGGCCTTATTTTCACCGCTTCCAATACAAGTACTTTATCATCAGTTGTTGGCAAAGTTGGTGTATATATTACATGTAACAAGCAAGGAATAAAACCATCGACCAACATCTTCAGAATATTGGTTCAGTAAAAACCAAATGATGCAAATTTGTACACAATAGTTTCACACCTGCCAATCTCCAAACACTGCGATTTCAAAACAATTATTTTCCAGCTTATGGAATAGAACACAGTACTCTCCATTATCCCGTTGGAAATAACTGAAACATATACCTATGAATTTAACAATTCATTTGTTTTCTATGTAAAGTAAGCATCAGCCTATAAATACAATGTAGCTTCATACAAACACGGAATGTACAGCAGTTTTTCGCTGTGTTGAAATTTCGCTCAAAGCAGACAGAGGGAGCTGGATTCGAAATTAGACATCTCATTCAGTCACAGTAGAAACAGCAGTTAGGGCCACTTACTTAGAGCTTCTGTCGCCAACGAATGCGTTTCTATCCCACACGGTTTCAGATTTTCGTAAATTAAGAGGACATTACATAAGAAATGACAAATCAGTGAAAGAGCACTACAGAAGAGCTGTCGAGTTTTTGGACTCCAACACAGACGCCTCGATACTCTACTATTTGAAGGAACAGTTTTATTCCCGTGACTCGCACCCATCCTTATTAGTCCCGTGCAACCACCGTGTAGCTCGAAGCGTTATGGCGTCATCATCCCACAGTAAAGTGGCCACAGCTTACAGCGAACAATGCGTTTACGTCTAGTTCAAAATCTGGACTCTATGGATTTTTGTTTCAAATCCCTGTATGACTTCATAACAAGGAACTAAGGCACACAGGCAATATCAGCTGTCCCTGAGAGCTTTCATTGCTTGTCGTTTGTACAATGATCAAATGCCCATGTTTAGCAGAACAGCTGTTGTTTTTATTCAGGAATTCCCGTGGTCAAATATCAGCCTGGAAACCGTTATCCTGTCTGATAGGGTTCAGAGTGTCTTTCAACTCAACCTGAAAATTGTGGGACATAACCTTAAAAACGTCAATGATTCCTTCAGTACGCCGTTTCCAGTTCACAATAGTCGTAAAATTCGACGCTGCGTAAACAAAGCATATGACAGTGCTGTATTGTTACACAAGCTTACGTAAAGAAATCTAAAGTAAAACTGCTCCTATGAATGCTGTTGAGCCATATGGGGAGTGGAAGGAGGGCTCCACTCATTTTTAATTTAGTTGCAGATGCAGGTGACCGGTAAGCCTCACGCCTTTGTAGTCTTAACTCCGGGAAAAAGCCACCGCTACTTAGCGAACAGGAGGACTCGTGGGCCCTCGTCAATGAAGGAATCAAGGAGTCTACACTAGGTCCTTGGAACAATTTTTTTTGGACAAGCTAACAGTTTCACAGTTGGTCAAAAAATTCCCAGGATATTAAGGAACCAGCAGGTTTAGCACCGTATTTAAAACAGCCCGCCATTCTTCCGTACCCTGAATCAAAAGAATCCAGTCCAAACATTCCAATCCTACTTCTTTCAGATGTATTTTAATATTATTCTCCCACCTACGATTGGCTCTTTCAAAAATAAGACATAATCATCATATGTTTGAAAGCGCGTTGACCTAAATGGATTGGATCTTTCAACAGTAAAACATAATCATCATGTGTTCGGATGTGCGCTGACCTAACTGGACACAGTGCCTGCATATCGCTCTAATCGAAACATTTACGTACATATACGTATGAATGTATGTATGTATGTATGTATGTGTGTATGTATGTATGTGTGTATGTATGTATGTATGTTGGGAATGTAGGAATGTATGTATGTATGTATGTATATATATATATATATATATATATATATATATATATATATGTGTGTGTGTGTGTATGTATGTATGTGTGTATGTGTGTGTAGGTGTGTGATAAACTATTATTTCTTTCTTTCTGTTCTCAGCATGTCTGAGAATTTCGTTTATATCTCCCTAACAAGACACGTACAACGCCTAAGATCTGAATTCTACATGTTCATCAAAGATTATTGTTGTATTGTGTAAACCCTCTGAAGTAATAACAAACAACGTACAGACGCTACAGACGACGTTCTTGTGGTGCACTACGGCGCTCTTCCACCGACACACACTTGTCCTGCAATTCTGTGACGTCAGGAAAGAGACCAATACGATCGAGGGGTCAGAAGGGAGAGACACAGAGGGAGATGGAGAAAAGGGCAAGAGGGAGGACTTGTACAGCGCGAAATAATGACTGTAATTAATCCAATTAACCGTTAATTAATGGCATCCTTTCTCCGTATTTACGGGAAATCCTCCCAGGTCTAATGGAGTTTTGAGCCCAGCAATCAATATTTTCCAAGGGGGAGACAATAGTACTGGTATACTAGCCTACAGAACAGAATGCGCCTCACACCTCGGTTCCATGCAACTTGGAAGCAGAGTCAGGAACATCCTCAGGTAAGCTGTGAACTCCTCTTCTGCAAATGTTCTGGCATATGTTTATTAATTTTGAGCTGATCATTATTTACGCTAACAACTCCATCTGAATCCTTGAGAAACTAAGAGTCGCTGAACTCCTCAAGAATTTCTCCACACTTTACGAAACCCATATTCAAAATGCACACAAGTCCCTGTCCTAAGCCAAAGAATTCCTCTATGTTCTCACACACTATATTTAAGATTCAATGTAATATCATTCATTCGCGTGTTAGAAGCGACCTCTTCATGTTTGCCAACTAGAATTGTGTATGCATTTCTCACAGTCCCATGCGTTCTACACATCCCACCCATCCCATTCTCCATTTTTATCACTTCAAAACACTCTGGCGAACAGTAAAAATTATGAAGCTCCTGTATATGTGATTTTCTCCGCACCCTGTTACTTTGTTACTCTTGGGTCAAAACATTGTTCTCAAATATCCTCAATCGATGCTCGTGAAGGTCTAATGTCTGTTACTGATTTCCTGTTTAATGGAATTCGGGTATAATAATAATAATAATAATAATAATACAGAATCTTGGGGATGCAACATCAAATATCGAACTCAAGAAGCAGAACTTAAAAAAATGATAGCATACACGTAATATTAGGCATTGGTAATTGGTTTTCCATTTTAATTAAGTAAATTCGCTTGTGCGAATAACATATGAACAAATCAATTAGGTACAGACTTCCCGAACCGAACATTTTTTACAGTAGTAACTAAACCGCCATTCGATAAAAATAACGACCCGCTATAGTCCTGGTTCACTGTGTAAGCTAATGTTTGTGATTTTCCTCAGTTCCTGTACGCGAAATCCGGTATATGATCTTCAAACAAAACACAACTATTTCTTCCCCAGTCTTTTTAAACTCTCATATATGGCCTACAACTCGAAACTGTAAACGAAAGAGCGTTACTAAATAAACTGAGTGTCAGGAACAGGTGTGAGGAATTCCGTCAACACCAAGTTACTGTGCCTCAGTAATGCTATCTCGACGGTTAGGAATTGTGCAGAACGTAGTATAGGTCACTTGAAGGCGGATGTTGATAATAATTCGTTCCGCAAAAAGAGCAAGCAAGCTGCTGGAGACCAGTCAGTACCGTCCAGTACATGCCGGGACCACAGTGACGAGTTACAAGCAGGCAAGGAAATGCTTCACACGAAATGTAAATGCTTTGCAGCAGCATTATTATGCTGGACATGTTCCAGTTTCTGAGGCAGTCTTCCAATATCTTCAACACCGTGAGCCACAGGGACGCATAACATGATGTTCTCGGGTCACACATGATTTTATTGTAAGACCATGTAAGGATAATTGAAGGGACTTATATGGAAAGATTCTTACATTATGGAGTGGGGAAGTTTAATTAATTTTGTATAAAACAGGGAATTCTGTCCCAAACAACTTTTTGGTAAAGTAAAAGAATATTGTCGGGACAATTATTTCCTCAAACACCCATGAAAAGAGCAAGGAATGCAATAAAATACAGAAAGGACAAAACACAAACAGCTGCAGATAAAGAAGGCACACTAATTTTGTATTGCACTAAAGGCCATTTTATTCTAACCTATTAGTGGGAAGTGCGAATGCAACATATCGATATCATGAATTTAAAAAATAGCTGTAACCCCCGCAACACCGCTTGATTCAAAATATCGATTCCCGGACGACAAGGAATTACAGGCTCCTTTAAACAGACCATCAGCCCTTCAGCGAGAGTTTTGCAACTCTTATTTTCGGAAGACAAGGCCAATAGAATGATATTTTTACATTTTGTACCCGACATTACAAATAGCAGCCTGTCATGCACACTATATTCTTTACTTAAAGAACCGATACTTTTATGAATGTTTTTTTGCTTTCAAAGAAAAACCGTACAGTAGGCCATCAATGGCATATTGCATGCTGTCACAGCACAGAACTGCAGATTGGCTAAACTAGTGTCAGCCGGTTTTGATATACACAATTTTCTATGTCCGATGAATGCTTATCATTTTACGGACAGATGTCGTACTGTTCCCACAAATCTCAGACAGCTGCAAGATTACATTGGAACTCGGCATATTGCGATTATGTTGGTGTGCTAGTCACTCTGCCTAGTCGAGTATTATAAAAGTCTCGACTTCTATTTATAATTTTGTCGCTGCATCGAAACTGAAACTGTATATATTAATGACAATTAGCCACTTTAAACCGGATTTAGATCTAATTCCCGAAACATTGTGTGGACGTCATACATATCTCAGACTATGTAAAATATCAAGTTGAATATTTGTATAACAGACCAAACATCATCAAAAAAATGTGTCAGACGGTATTGGGACGAGAGTGGACGTGTAAAATTAGGACGATCAGAAGTTACTGCCCTATTCAAATGCAAAAACTGACACGTTAATTTGACTCAAGCAGTGTAGTACTTACATACGTACAAATATTTAAAGGGTTACGCTTTCGACTCTGGTCGTTACCACTGATAATTCGAATAGAAGGAAACGACAATTTAGATTAGTTCTGTACTTCATGACACGAAAATACATAAGAGCTCTGAGACAAATTTACACCAACTTCTAGTTAACGTGGTTAATATAATAGGTTAGTAGATATATAATACGTATAGCATTTTACAACTGCGGGCAGGGCTAATGAGGCCCATAGGACAGGTCACTGCATGGCGCTGGTATGAACGTGCTTACATACTTAGAAATTATTCACTTTATCTTTGAATATCGCCTGTTACACACAGCTGAGCACCTACTGCCTGAAAGCGAAGCAGTATCGTTCTGCGGAGCGCCGTGCGTTGAAAGCCAGAAGAATATCAGTGCCCGAAATATATGTTCACAGGGAATCAGTGCGATGGTACAAACGACAGTGCCTGAAACTTATGAACCACAAAGCAAAAGCAGGAAAAAACATAAAACACAACGAAATACGATTCCCATTCGCTCTAGCTGCTGACTTTGCTAAGTACACGATTTCTAACGCAGGCATGGCGACCAAACACTGCATTAAAACAACAATGTTTAATGTTTAATATGTGTATTCATGTTATTTTCATGTGAAGGTGGCAGATTCCAGCAAAAACTAGTATCAAGAAATAAATACTTGAAATAAAGTGAAATGCCAACTTGATGCAACAAGGTAATTTTATTGATGTATTCTTAGCTCAACATGTTTCGGGTACATACGCCCATCATCAGGAGCATTAGATGTTGAGTTGCAGCATATGGTTTTCTGCACCGAGTT
>Ga0136643_10006648_pt1 | contig 16576 bp, 17 predicted proteins | sample TergutLab28metaG_FD_96883 | JGI IMG/M metagenome (GOLD analysis project Ga0136643, IMG submission 96883) | Labiotermes labralis P1 segment gut microbial communities from Petit-Saut dam, French Guiana - Lab288 P1 (version 3) (version 3) | ecosystem: Host-associated > Arthropoda: Insects >... | reverse complement strand
TGTTTTGACGACCCTCCGTGAACGTGTGCGACGAAGGAGACCAGACATGTGGAAGAATGCCTCATGGATTCTTCATCACGACAACATGCCAGCACACAACGCGCTATCTGTGAAGACGTATTTGGCGAAAAACAACATTCCAGTGATGGAACATCCACCGTACTCTGCGGACCTAGAACCGTGCGACTTTTTTCTCTTCCCGAAAATCAAGTCTGCGCTCAAAGGAACCAGGTTCGAGTCCGTGGATGCAGTGAAAGCAAAAGCGACGCTACTCTTGAACAGCTTAACACAAGATGACCTGCAGCACTGCTTCCAACAGTGGAAAATTCGCATGGAGCGGTGTAGGGATTGGGGAGTGGACTACATTGAAGGGGATAACATTTCGATTGTCTGATTTTTTTTTCAATAAAGGGTTAGAGCATGAATCCGGTTTTTTTATTGCCACACCTCGTAGTCACAGATTAATTTCGTTCTACAAGTTGGGTGTTGTGGCAGCAAGCTGTGTTGTGTAATGTTATGTTGCAAAGAGTGTCCTGCTACGGATATGCATTCTGTGCTTCGTTGCGTGGTATCACGCAACACCACACAGTAACCCTAATATTAATAACGCAGACACACTGATGGTGAAAGCTTTTTCCTGATTTCAACATACACATGGATAGCAGATGGTGCACATCAGACTTTCACCTGTCACCACTGACATTTAAGCATCTTTCCCACTGTGACACCAAGGCTTGTAGCCCAAATTGGAAAAAAATCCTTGTCAAGGCCTTTAGGCAGGAGGTGTGGCTTCATGTCCATGTCACTAGTGAACCAGGCGTTTCTTAAGGGATTATTGTGTCAGAGCAGCAGTGCACTTTACAACATATAGCTCAGCAGTCACAGTGTCACCAAAAGTAAATCCGTAAGAAGCATACCTGTATGGTTACAAAACACTGACTTCCTCACTTATGGCACTTCATTGAATTCCTTTTCTGTTTGAGATAAAGGGTGTTTCCACATCAGGGATGCCATACTAGTTTTGAGTGTCATGTGATGAACAAATGAACGAACTCCTGAGGATGGACATATTAATGCCTAAAACATGTTGAGTATCTAAGAAGTAAAGTAAATATAACAGGTGACATCTAGTTGGATTTTTATTCTTCAACTATCACAATGATGCATGGTCCAATAAACATCAGTTTTACAAATATTAAAAAACCAGTAAAGAAAACAGTTAACAGAGCCCTTGTGTTGGATAATGCAAAAAGAATACCACAATAAGATATGTGAACATTGTCACAGTTCTGGTTCATGCACTCTGCCCGTTTTAATCACATCAAACACTATTCAGGAATTAGAAAAAGTACACTGGACATAAGACATATTTCACTCTTCTCTACAGCTTCTTTTTAGGACACTTCATGGTCTGTAACACATACAGGTTTCCAGCTAAGTGTCCATTGCTGATCCATTTTAACAAAACCTAAAAATTTTAGTAAAAACCCTCAGTACCAGATTTCATGAATATCTCTTCAGCAGCTTTCACATCATTTCATGCAAACATAAGTTTCAAATCCTGGTGGAAGCAGGTCTCCCTTCCTACAAAATGTAACACCATGTTTGGGGCCCACCCAGCCTCATTATCCATGAGTACTGGGGAAATTTTTTTTCCACCCTGCACAGGTAGGTGGCTGAAGCATGAAATTGACTACTCCATCTAATGCCAAGGTGACATGTGTGGAGGTATACTTCTGGTCCCCCATACGCCTTCATGGCATGCACATGGACTTTACTTTTGACGTTAAGAATTCAGTGTGGATAAGAAAACAACTAGATGTCACTTTTGTGTTATCCTTTATTTCTCCTTTACAAGTTGCTCAACATGTTTCAGGCAACCATGTGACCATCTTCAGGAGCTGACGACTGCGTAGTGTTATCGCCACGTGTTGATGTTGTGCCATGGCTGCAGGAAGGCTGTCAGAACCAGTTAGCAGGTAGTGTGTCCATTGAGGAGTTCGTGCTATGAACGGTTTTAGTAAGGTCATTATATTGTCATGTGGCCATAGTCATGCTGGTTTTGTACGTGTAGAATGTGTAAGGCGAATGCCGACTGGGGGTTGTTGCTCCTGATGTATCTAATTCACCTTACACATTCTAAAAAACCAGCACAAATACGGCCACATGAACAATAAAGCCATTAATTATTCCAAGCACGCTCATTCCATACAAACAGTACTATATCCAAGCCCTCTACCGAGAAGGCAAACTCATCCCCGAGCAATACCTAGTAGAAACAAACGCACTATTTCAGATGGTCATTAAACCCAACCCCCACATACCACATGAATAGACCAGTTATGCTTCAGCCAGCAGCCCGGATACCACCCCGGCTGAACCACACCCTGACTCCAGCACACAGCAATCCCAGGTATGTACAGTCTCAGACACACAGCATCAGTGAACACTAGCAGCACATCATATTACAAATCCAATAATGGTATAACACCACACACAAGAAAACATTAAGAGCAGCACGCAGTAGGTCACGACGGTTAAAATCAACACACACACATTACTGGCCACAACAAAGCGACATAACATATCACACCCAGCACATACCACTAAAAACCAAAATTTACGCTAACGCGAACTTCTGCATCATTGCAGAACAATACAGCCAATGTGGTAGTTCAACAACAGTCGCAAACTCCTGAGGATGGACATATTAATGCCCGAAACATGTTGAGTATCTAAGAAGTAAAGTAAATATAACAAGTGACATCTAGTTGGTTTATTATTCTTCAACTATTTGTAAAACTGTTGGAAGAGTGAAAGTTGGAGTCCAGGTCTTTTGGCTCTAACAGTAAAAAAATGTTGTAAATATGATGACAGGTGAGTGTTTCTGCCAATAATCCTGTAGTTAAGTACACTTCCAACAGTTATTTTGATTATTAGTAGGAATGCTGTACATTAATACTCCGACATGAAGACGCCCATTTTTCACCATGTGTGATGGGAGAATAAATCTGCTGACACTGAAAGGTAAGTGGAAGAATCTGTGGAAGAACAGCAGTGCAGTTGAGGAAGAGGATCCACTCAAGGTCACACACTTTTAAATTTTATTATGTGGTGTTCTTACATACTATTCATGGCCTTTATTGATCCAAACAGATGTCTTAGTTTTGGGTTGAAAAGTGTAGCATCTTGTACAGGAGTGACGTGAATAGATGGAGGTGACTGCTGTCTACAGTTTGTGCTTGGGGGAAGAGCCACAAGTAGTTATTGGGTAGGAGACTAGGTGAGTGTGTGTGTGTGTGTGATGTAGAAACATACTGTAAAACCCTCAGGGCTGTAACTGCACTGAGACTGTTTAGAGGTCACTGTTTGTCATAAGAACACAACATTCTGTTTTGATGTTTGTATCTGAACCATTGTTTTATGAACTTACACTAATACCATCAGGACACAAAATGCATTCACTCAACACTGTATGTCTGAGATGTTTGGACACCTAAAAGATCATCATTAGAAGAAATCCCCCCCCCATCATCATCAAGTTACTATAGTTATGTGATATCCTTGTATAATTCAGTATACTGCTAACTGTGATAAAGACTGGTTATGATAAACTGCAGTTAATATAGGCATGTCTCTTCCATTAATGTCTCAAAATTACAACTGTCAAACCATGGGTATATGAACATGTTGTGATAGTCATTGCAAACGTGTATGCCTGTACTCCAGTTTATTGTTGGGTGGATCTGTCCGATAATTTCCTGTAATAGGAAAATAAAATAGTGCTCCAAAATATGTTTTACACCATGTATTATGTAAATGCATCATCAGTAAATGCTTTGATTAGTGTAGCAGGGTAGTTATGTATTACTGTACTAAGTGGTGGGAGTGCAAATGAATGGCGTTGGCTTTCTTACAATTCTACATTGAGCTTCGACTGAGAGATCTTTATTGCGCAGTGATCAGGCTAGATTAAATAGTGGGTGCATGTTTCACTTCCTGTGCCGTGGTCACTCTCCTTCACAGTGTAGGTGTACAGTGTTTCCAAATGTCTCTTTTTATGTAAATTCATAGTGCCGAGTTTTTCCTCCTTATCAGTTATATCAAAGGTGTGATTACTGTTCAGAAAGTGCAGCACTGTGACCAACATCCAGGGACATTTAAAATATAAGGTAACCGGACATCTCACATGAAATAGGATCATCTGACCTCAGACTTCATCATGTAACAGGCAGGCCTTCTAGAAGGAAAGTCAAAAGTCCAGCTATGCAGTATGCATGTAAAGAGCCTTCCAGTGGTGCAAATTCATTACCTTTTGATCAAGGTATACATAGCACAAATAATAATGAAAAGAGATGTGGATATGGTGTGGTGCTCTTAGTTACAGCAGGACAGATGTTGGCGACAAGCTGCATCCGCTACGAAAGTACACGTGTGTCTGTGCACATGTCATTACCAGAGCATACAGATGTGTTAAGTTAACCAACTGAATTACAGAAAAATGTGTGCAGGCTGGGTATCTAAGAACCTCGCAGATGATCACAAAGCTTGTCATATGGTGACTTCCTGTCCTGCATTTGACACACAATGCCAATCATGGAGAGCAGTTTTTGCAGTACAGTGTTACAAGGGATGAAACATTTGTTCATCATATGACACTCAAAACTAGTATGGTGTCCCTGATTGGAAACACCTTTTATCTCAAATAGAAAAGGAATTCAAAGAAGTGCCATAAGTGAGGAAGTCAGTGTTTTGTAACCATACAGGTATGCTTCTTACGGATTTACTTACTGCTCAGCTGTATGTTGTAAAGTGCACTGCTGCTCTGTTACACAATAATCCCTTAAGAAACGCCTGGTTCACAAGTGACATGGACATGAAGCAAGCCACACCTCTTGCCTAAAGGCCTTGACAAGGATTTTTTTCCAATTTGGGCTACAAGTCCTGGTGTCACAGTGGGAAAGATGCTTAAATGTCAGTGGTGACAGGTGGAAGTCTGATGTGCACCATCTGCCATTCCATGTGTGCCATGTGTATGCTGAAGTCAGGAGAAAGTTTTCACCATCATTGTGTTTGTGTTCTTAATATTAGGGTTATTGTGTGGTGTGCCAACAGTTGTTTCAAAGAATTATTTGTTTTAAAAATCACTTCTACTCTGATCTGCTTGAACAGGTTTGTAATGTGTCTGATATCTGTCTTGAATTGTGAAAGTTACATGTTTATAGTTCCACATTTTACTCCATGTTATTCTACAGGGATACATGTCAGATTTTCCATGTATGTGTTTCCAAGCTTCAGTTGCTCACAGGCCATTTGTGCATATTTTTAATTACATAAATACAGCCAGTTTGTGATCAGATAGGTTATGTATATCTGTATCTGTGTGAGTAGGATGTTGGCATATATCTATGTCTAATCTATCCTCATCTGTTTTTATGTTTAATGATGAATCTAAGAATGCTGAAGGAAGATTTGATTTGCCTGTCATATTAATACTTATCATAACCAGTTCTTCTAATAATTTACTGATATATTGATGTATGCAAGCTTTTTGTCACTTTATTAACAACTAGCATACAGCCTGCTGAGTTTCAGACTAATATATAGATACATTTGTTAACTGCAATTGGGTTGACACCCGGTGGCAGTAGTACAGCACACATTTACACATCAACATTACACAGAACAACACATATTAATTTGGGAAGAGTGCGGGCTGTGCCCTGTCTTTGTGAGTTATGCCCTAACATTTTCCTTACAACTGGGGAAAAAAGCATGGGAAAACCTGAGGGTGGTATTGGCATGTAAGAAGTTTTTACACCTGTTTTATGTGTATAAATATTTCTTCAATCCAAAATTTTGGTCATGAGAGGCAGAAGAATGTGACATCCAATTTTATCATATTTGAGAAAATATATCATTTCCCTTATACAGTATGTCACTTAACTGCTGTTTAATTCTTGGTTCATCTACACTGCGACAGTAAATGAAGTTAAACCAGCTGCACCTGAAAGAGCTTCAGATTCTAAGAAAAATTATGGATTATCTCAAATACAATAAAATTGGATGTACATCCTTCTTCTGTGATTCAGAAATGTGAGGAACATGTTTAAGAACTGTTCAGTTTCAAGTTGCCTCAAGCATTAAGCATTTCCCTCTAAATTTGTGGCTTTTTGTTAGGAAGTGCCTTCACTGCGTTATTTCGTGTATATTAATTGTGTTAATTATGTGTGTTGTTCAAATTTTTGTCTAGGAAGCAAAGAAATGTTCTTTCCTCCTGTGTTAAATCTGATTCTAAGAGAGTTTTTGGGCTTTCAAAATGATCTGTATTGTAACAATACCATCTGACCCTGAACTGGTGAAGGAATTGTAAAAATTAATATGCTTCAAGTTTTTGTGTCAAGAGAGATTGAAGCTTATAGCGGGCCAAACTAACACACGTGACGTGCTTTTGAAGAAAACCTTACGTTACATTTTGAGGAGTCTTGGTTTGAACCTAAACCTGTTGACCTTCAGGCCTTGTCGGCTTTTTGAAACGACCTCCAGCTAGTAGTGAAATGTACAAGTATTGTGCAAGGACAAACAGTCGTACAAGTTTGGTTTTTAGATATGGATCGCTTGTTGACAGTAACCTTCCAGATCGTGTCTGTATGGAAGGCAAAATATACAGGGGTGTGTTGTTAAGTCAGTATGATTTGAATTTATGTCCTGATGGTATTTGTGTTAATGTAGGAGTGTAACCAGAAGTCTGCAGTTGTGTACCAAGAGGGTGAAATAAAAGTCTGAAACCCCCATAAATCCCATCCATGTCAAAGTCCAAGTGGATACATGTAGTATTACTGGAAATTTGTAATAGTGTGTGGACTATAACATTCATTGTCTGTTTTTTTTTTATATTCATAGTATTCACATTTGTTTCAAGTTTCCTTTCTTTGAATTTCCTTGTTATACTGCCTTTGGTTGGCCATGTTTTCTTAAAAGTCAAAAGCCAGTGCATGAATGGTAGCTCAAGTTTTTCAGTGTAAATTAGCCATTAGGTGAAAATTGAAAGTGAAGGCATGCACTAGATTGAGGCACTCGTTCTATTGGATACTAGTTAAGTGTGAAATACTGTTGATTGGTGTTAAATTCTGTGCTGTCAATTTGCTCAGATCTTACAAAAATAAGTTGAGACAATGGTAACAGTAATTTTGCAGGGTGTGCTCTTCTGTGCAGCAGTATTGAGTGCTGCCTTATGTTGTGCGGGTTGTATTTTAATAATATAGTGATTTCTGGCCATACATATATTTTTGGATGTGGGAACATGGAAATGCCAGTACTTGTAAGATTTCATGACCAACTTGGACACTTGGATACTAAAACCGCCATGTGTTTGAATTTTGTGGGCCATTTTTCATATGAAAAGGTTGTGTGGGTTGGAATTCGTGGGTCCAAATTGTGTGGGTGAGAACGTAATGGCGTGACGTCATGTATGCGGGTGTTTACAGTCTTGGAGGTCAAGTTAACTGCTATTTGTTGACGGCTTTTGGTGTCAAGTGTATAACTTAAATTCCTAGAACATAATATGAGGTGCAAAATAAAAGTTTTGCTATAAGCAGAGGTGGCCATTCCATAACCACGTTTGTAAATTATAGATTTAAAAATTGCGGCGATTACTTGTGCCGTATACAATATACGACAATTAAACATGGCGGCGGGTACGGCTGTGGCCATTTGCCAAGCTCAAGATAGGCGGCGCCAGTAAAAAAAAAATTCTGGGGCCCCTGACCATGGTTAGTATTAAGTTACGTGCGCTGTAAGTGTGTGTAACCAATAATTCTTGAAATAAAAATTTGTTACAATACAAATGGTAATTTTTTCTGCCCGAGGCCACTGTCGGTGGAAAATAATCCTGGGTGCCCAAATACTGGGGCGTGGTAAGAAAATTTTTCCTGCCGGAAACACATGCCACGCTAGTAATTTTTGTGGCCGAGAGAGCGGCACCAAATGGACTGGGGCGGAGACATTTTTTGTTGGGACTTGGTTTCTAAAGCGCTGGTAATTTTCAAATTTTTTTTTTTTTCTGCTTCACCTTTGTCGTCTTGAAAGTGTCTCCCAGATGTCTCTGGGTGGTTGCTCCGACAGTTGTGGAACCCGCTGGACTCGAACTGGCGATTCTGGTATTTCTGGGCTGGTGTCTTATCCACTCGACCACGAAGTTCTTGTTGAGAGAACAATTTTGGAACTTCCTGATAAATTGTGAGGTCGTGGAATCTTGACAGAAAATTTTCTAAGTCTAATATCCCTTGTCGGTCTCGAACTCGTGCAGCTGTTCATAAAACTTGTCAGTCCAGTGCTCTAACCACTAAACCACGGATTTCTGGTCAAAGAAACAATTTCAGAACTTCCTGTGAGACCAAGGAACTTTGACAGAAGAATTTTTCTTTTTAACTTGGTGTCAAACTTCTGATCATAAGGTTAGCAGTCTGGCATCCTATCCAATAGGCCACGAGGCCTACTCACTTAGAAAAGGCAGGAACGGTCTCATATAATGTGCACAAGTGAAACCTCCCCTTCCTTCCCCAGACCCACTTCTCTGTTCACCCACCTACGTTACAACAGCACCTGCACTGATGAAATCTCCGCGCCTCATCAGTAATGGCAGGAATAAATTCAACAGTAATATTGTAGTCAATGGCACATTGCACGATTAGTCTCGTAGCTGTACCGATGCATTTTGCTGTATCACTGTACTTGCAATCCTGACGTCACTACCCTCGGAACGTTGTGAACTAAGCGGACATACATATTGAAAGATTTGGGTCTCCTGGGCGAGTGGTTCCCGACGTTTCGAAGGTACGTAGGTAATCACTGAACCAACGACACGGTGTCATAACCCAGAGGACCTGAATACTAAAAAACGCACTGCTGTGAGAACCACGAATGCCACATTAAGCCTGCAATGTTTCAAGACGGTTACAAAGGTGATGTGACGTTCGACATGCGACAATGATGCAACAAAATGCATCTGAACAAGCTATTAGACGAACATACTGCGTGAAGTTACCTATATGAAATTTAACACGGATCGTATCAGTACAGGTGTTGGACACAACTGTGGGTATAAAACGTACAGCGGTATTATTAATGTTGGGCTTAACATGTGTATGGTTAGTCTATTATACAATACATACAGCACAGAGTACTGGCATCACATCCAACAGCATTATTGCACTCTCAGCACCTGCGACAGGAGTTGGTGTAGCCCTGTTACTGTGGGTGTGGCCAACAGCTGACAGGACAACACACAAGACTTTATCACTGCGGAATGTCTTTAAGACAAAAGCATACCGTGATTTGTTTCAAGTTCTCAGGGTGGTCAGATAAACGTTCATGATTTGATATGTAATGCCGTGGAGTAGACACAGCATTAGGTCCCAGGAGGCCATAACTGATAATATTGGAACAGATAAGGTAAAGAGAGGCTGTTGAAATTTATATCGACTGGGTTTACAGCCGCAAGTTCTAGGTAACAGGAAGTTCTGATTTCACTTACTGAATTACACTCTGCAATGCCACCTGGAATAGATGTGTTATTCTGGCGGTAGGCTGATCGCTCTTCTTGATGAGCTTGGCTTGGGAACTACCAGATGTGCCGACTGCTACATACCCGATACATTCCATTTATGTCGAGGTCTCCTTCCACTGCCTCCCAACACTATGGGCTTTATCTTGCATGCATGTGTGTGAGGACGCACTCCGTACAGCAGACCCCCCCCTCCCCCCAATTAATCGTGCTCCCACAGGCACCCTCCCACTTTTGTGACCTTCGTAACTGTACGACTGCCGGTGTGAAGTGAGGGTAGCGTGTGCGGCTGTTCTTGCGCCGCGATGCTCAGGGTCAACCCAGCATGAAAAATTCAACGACGCTGTTGAGTATTCCTCTAGCTTCAGGGCCTGCTTTGTTAATTTTCTCGGTTTTGGGGGGGTCTTTAAACTTAATTGATTTGTGGGGATATAAACATTCTGGAATGGTTTTATTCAGTAAAAAAATATCAACATGTTAAGTTTGAAGATAAAAAAAAAATGGAACTTCAGGCATGAAAATAGTGCATAATTCATTTCTACATGTGTCTATTCCTTTCAGCATGATCTTTGCAAAAGGCTAACAATAAATTCCATCCCTACACTGTTTAAATGTTTTACGTCATCTCATCATGAAGCAAAACACAATTTAATGGAACTTGATAAATGAAAATATGTAGAATCTTCTGTGTTGCAAAATTTATGTACGAAATAAGCAAAAACATTCTTGCTGTTATCAGTGACAATGGAAATGGTCATAATTTCCTACCACATTCATATTTTCTGAATTTTAGGTCACTTCATCACCTGACAGCTATTCAGCCACAATTTCCAACTCCACACTGTTCTGCACCCACATGTTTAGTGTCAACACTGCTATTTTGACAGTAATTGAATCATGCCCAATCTCTGTTTAAAATCAGTGATCACTCATGAATTATCGCAAGCACACCCATAACCAGAAACAAGCTGTTTATCTCATCACTACCAACTGCATCACATCACACCCCCCAGTGCTGTTAATTAACACAAAACCACGAATTAGTATAAACTGTGACTCTTGAAATAGCTTTGCTTTAACTTTATTTCCCTTTCCAAAATATGGCCTTTTCTTTATTACAGCACCATCCTGAAAAATCAGCTGCATCTGGCCAGTTTTCAATACACAGAATTCCATTTATTAACAGCATTTACTTTTGCCAATGGATAAAAGGAACGAACAATGGATCATCACACCAGCCTAGCTGGGAGAAACAAATGGAGGTTTAAAACAAGGAACAGAATAAGAAAAAAACTATTTTTAATGTTTGATATAATTACAAAACTTAATATGAACTCTATAACAAAAATAGAAAGTGGATGATATACCAATTTTGCCAAAATAAATGCCCAGTCCTCAGCTTTTTTTTTACTTCAAAAAAAGGAAAATACTTTGGTTCAGCTTCTCTTGATTTCTTCAAAATCATTACTTTTGGTTACATGTAAAATGTGACTACTTTACACTGTATTCCTTTGGTCTGCGTCGGCAACAGTCTTCAGTTTGTCTTGTAGGGAATACTCAGACCTGCTCTCCAATTTGTAAATAAATATGACAAATTTAGGTGATAACAGTTTTCCTTTCAAAATATTTTTCTACAGTTTGGAGGCAGAGCAGTCAAGTAAACAATAAACTCATCATAACATATCAACAGAACAACAGAAGAATAGTTGACATGTAGTGACACAAGGAATCAGTACTACATATTAATAGAGATTTCCTTAAATTTGAGAACAGTGTATCGAGCTCCACCTGCACCACTCCACTTGCACACAAAATAAAAACACAGTTGCTTGCTGAACACAGGACACATGTAACACACAATATAGATACCGATGACAGCTAGTCTTGCCGAGATGATGTCACCGGATATCGACACAACTATCATTTCTTCCCACCTGTAAATAAATCACAACCATTATCTACTTTGAGGAAGATAAGAAGCCTTACTAGTGAATAAACAGAACATGATTCTGCCATATCTCGATACATGTTAGTTTCAAATGAGGGCAACAGATGTTAAAAAACCCTCAAGTTTAAATTAAATTTTGTAACTGCCCCACATTTTGGGTACCCTGTGGCCTGCTCGGAACTTGTGCCGTGTACGTTAACCAGACACCCCCCGAAACGTTGCTCAGACATTTAAATCCACCCACCATATCTTCATATTTGAAAGACTGCCTGAAGAATATAACTAGCGTTATGGTCCTATTGAAAACAGCCACATGGTTTAAATGTACTGTGAAGGCACCTGACAGCCACAACATTTGCTCCCTCTTGAAATATGTCTCATTCTTCAATAGCAACACCACATACTTCCCCAAGATCAATCTCTGTGGTCTCCAAGTTGCTGCTCTCCAACTAATTCACCCTTCACAATTTTGTATGCATTTCTTACCTCACTAATACAAGCTAAATTATTCAAGTTCACTGCTATCTGAATTTCATTACCTCGAACAACAATACGTTATGCATACAAACCACACACGTGTTATTACTTCTCTCGTTTTGGATCCAATTACTTTCTTCAGGACTTTGTTTTCATGGACATCCGTTTCACGTTGTATCATACAGTTTACAAACCATGTTTGTGTAGGAACCACAGAAAACACAAGGAAACAGGTTAAGTGGGTGGAATGGAAAGAAGGTGGGGAAAGACAGCCAATCACAAATATGGGACTCACTATAAGGAATAATGTATGTCAATAAATGCCCAACAAGATGCAACTATACACAGTTTATTTTATCTGCAAACTGCTCTAACGTGTTTCGGGTGGTTTCTCCGCCCATCATCAGCGGCACAAATAACTGTATCTACAGCATCTGGTACTAGTCAACCGTTGTTGCTACCTGTCGCTGACTGCAGTCTCACCTCCACGATAGCGACCGGTAGCAGCAACGGTTGACTAGTACCAGATGCTGTAGATACAGTTATTTGTGCTACTGATGACGGGTGGAGAAACCACCCGTCATCAGTAGCAGTTTGCAGATAAAATAAACTGTGTATAGTTGCATCTTGTTGGACATTTATTGACATAAAAGTGCGATGCACGGTCTCATGAACATAAAAAAAAAAAATATATATACTGCACACTGCAGCTTGTGGGATTAGACACACACATATGCTGAGAACTGTGACTACCAATAAGCCTGTCAGAAATGATACAAACATTTTGGGAAGGAAGGAGGGCTTCCTATGTACCTGTAACAGGAAAACAGAAAGGTATTTCAAATATTAAGGAGACAATGTTGAAAATATGTAAGCAATACGATGAACACTAGCGAGTGGACACTTCTCACATAGAACACACCTTTCTTTCCACCCTTCTCACCACCTCCCTTGCCACCACCTCCTTTGTCTCCTCCTTTCGCTCCACCTGCAGCTTTCTTCTGCAATGTGAAAATATTGCACTTAATTATTTACTGTCCTAAATGGTGGCATTTCATTGAAAAATAAAGAAATTCATAAATAAATAAAAAGTACGACCAATCCTCAGTCCTTGGCAGATGGTGTTCAATGTGATGGGATATTCTTTCAGTACTGCTATCAACCCTGAAGATTACCCAACACCAGAACACAAACTTCATTCTCGGCCTGCTTGCATAGGGCACAGAACAGCTTCCAGAGACAGCAGAAGTCACTATACATAACATTTTAATTTCAGGCCACCAGGTTTGACTTCCTGTTTTCTGTAACCATAATACTGGGGCTCTGCTCTTTACAAATGCAACCATGCTCACTGAATCACATGTAGGAGAATTTTGTATGTGGTTTTCTACCGAACACCATACAAAACCTCGCCTGCACTGTAACCACACATTCCATTACACCATAGTGTACAATTCAATTTTCACATCCCAGATAACATCCTCCAAGACTGTGGTGTTGGCACAATAAACGTATGGTCAGATAAGTGCACATTCCGCAAGGATGCTAACAGCAAGTTTATATTCACTAATTTTCTACAAACTGTCAGATTTAACTGTACCAAATAAAATGTGATGGAATTCTTTACTTCAAGAAAAATGGCCACTTGAACTTCATCACTCTTCCATTTCTAATGGCTTTACTGGACACAGTTCAGTTGGTGGAGATGGAAGGGGTCCCTGCATTATTCTAAATTATGTACCAAATAGCCAAGGTGAGGTGGGTCAGGATAGTGAGGTTGGTACAGCAACTCTGTAAGGGCTACTACAGGCTAGACAGTCTGGGGATCAAATCCTGGTGGGGGCGAGATTTTCTGCACCCATCCAAACCAGCCCTTTGGCCCACTAAGCCTCCTACACAATGGGTACAACGTTCTTCCTGGAGGGTAAAGCGGCCGGGGTGTGGCATTTGACCACCCACCCCCATCTAGCGCTGAGGTAAAAGAAAGAGTAGAAGTATACCTCTACTCCACCTCTGGGCCGTCGTGGCCTGTTGTAGGGTGAATTTATAGCAAAGGTGACAGGTGCCGAATTAACACACAGGGGTGCTGGCAAGTCCTTAGCCTGACCAGGAAGGAAACAAGCTAATTTTTCTGTCAGAATGTTGTGAATTTCATTCGGCGCCTTGCCTTGCGGGGGGGGGGGGAACTTGACAGCTCGTGCCTCGATGTTGTTGAAATCGCACACGTCCCTGACATACTTCCAAGCCTGTTTCCTTCCTGGTCGGGCTAAGGACTTATCGGAACCCCGGTAATACACATTACGTGTGAATGTTTTGCCAGTCCTTAAATCAAAAGGCTAGATACTGCAGTGAATGCACTCACCTCTTCCCCTTTTCCCCCACCACTGCCACCACCAGTACCACCACCACCTGCCCCAGCACCAGCACCACCGCTACCACCACCTCCTCCACCACCACCACCACCACCTGGAAATAAAATAACAAGGTGAACAATGGCTATATGAAATCTGTTGAAGCTACACGCACACTCCAACACACAACCTAATGATGGAAGAACATACAGTCTGATGAGACCGACTTGTGAACGGTGTACTTAAGGAGACAATACAGGTCACACCACTACAGCATTATGACACACACACACACCAGTGGATCTTCTTCATAATAGCTGATGCCACAGGTTCTCTACCCTGTTTGTTACACACTACTTGCAATCTTTCAGCAACAATGCGCAGTGATAAAGAAACTGACATAGAACTGTATAAACTTCATTTATGATGATAATACACTGCAGGTTTTTAGGAACCCCTTGTAACCACTGACCTGGATGCTAGGTGAACCAAAGTGTGTGTGTTGGAGAGGAGAAAATCTACTGCCCCCGCCTAGAATCAATAACACTATTGATGTTAGTTTCCCTAATAAACATTAAAAGATATTCTTAAACAGGAACCGCCCTTTTGTCTAGATCAGAGAACACGAACGACAGAAGTCACAAAATCATAAAATGATTCCCTGGACATAAGATACAATTCTTCCACGATATTAGGGTATACAATTAAATCCTGTGATGCTGCAGACATGATGTGGTGCAAAACCTTTTCTGCAATATATGAATACACTGTTCTATATTCCTACCACTACTACTATTTACAACTGCAGCAGTTTAACACCATAAAGTCCCTGTCTAATAAACCCACCATGCACATGGCAGCAAACTGCTGTTAACCTGCACAGCCTTTTGCACTCTTCTCGTGCGGCCAATTCGTTACTGCACAAGTCGCGCCACATACTGCAGTGCCTTTGGTACAGACTTACATAACTTTTCTCCAAATTCTGGCTATGAAAGATTTGTAAACCGTAACAATTAAGTATTTGGTACTTAAGAAAGTCTGAAGTAACTAACAGCCAAAGCTCACACCTAATTATCAGTAAAGCTGCACAGAGTATTATCACAGATCCTTGGGCTTTAGTATCTGCAGATGCTGTACTCTTCTATGTAATTCTGTATACACTTTTTTTTTTTGAGTACCTGAGTATGACACATGCAGAGCTGTATAGAGCTGCACTTGTGCAAAGATGTCACGCATATTCTTTGTGATTCAGCATTCAGTCAGTACAGTATCATGGGTTTTAGTTTACATGGTTCTCATATATCCACATCTCAAGTACCTGGAAACTGATAACTTGACACTTGGAATGTACCGACAGTATGTAGTACTCGCGATATCATGCAGGGAGCAGAATGCAGTCTCCTCTGAGTGTTACACCACACCCCACACTAACATTTTGGCATTACACAATCCCTTATACTTGAGAAGCTGAGTAATACCACTTGTACACAGAACACCATGCTGTCAACTGTCGGGTATGCCATACCGCAACTGTGGATAGTGAACATTATGCAAGATATGTGGCATCTCTTATTCCAAATTATCCACTGCCCATTTTCTATTGGCTGAATCTACAGAATGAAAGTGAGGCTGTCTGATTTGTGGATGTGTAGCGGCCTATGCACCACAGATCGCTTCTAGGGCATGTTTTTCATGTTTGGGACTTTTTGGTATCAGTTTGACCAAAAAGGTGACTAGTGGCTCTACCAAACCACTCACACCCTTTCATTATTTTGTTTTAAATTTACTATGTCAACATGGTTATTATGTTAATTCCCCACAGTGTTCCCGAAACGTGGGGGCAAACTACCTCTCCAAAGACAGCCCTCGAAATGCAACGGGCGCAATTTGTAGCCTGTCAAAATGTCCTCTACTGTCCGCGGCGTCGTGCAGCGTCATGAAACGTCACAGGCGTGCGATTGAAGGAATTGTGTGCGAGGAATAGAGGACAGGAAGTGGGTGGATCACCTGTTTTGCCTCAATAGCAACCACGACACCCTCGATCATAGGTGCACCAATGCCCGGTGGCCAGGGCAAATAAATTTTGTATGGTGGCGCCTAATACACTTACGATTATCATCATCATCATCATGTTCCTGAAGGGTTAGGCGTGTTTCCTGTTCCTTGATCCTCAAGATGAAGTTGGTCCCTCCATCTCTTCCTCGGTCGTCCTATGTTCCTTCGTCCTTTTGGTTG
>Ga0136643_10006646_pt1 | contig 16577 bp, 10 predicted proteins | sample TergutLab28metaG_FD_96883 | JGI IMG/M metagenome (GOLD analysis project Ga0136643, IMG submission 96883) | Labiotermes labralis P1 segment gut microbial communities from Petit-Saut dam, French Guiana - Lab288 P1 (version 3) (version 3) | ecosystem: Host-associated > Arthropoda: Insects >... | reverse complement strand
TAACCGTCCAAAATCGGACACATGTTTATATGAACTTTTTTGATCACAAAGACCTAGGAAATCACCTCCTGCAGTTATGCCCTAAAGTCGTGAAACACCCTGTATATATATATATATATATGTACACAGTTCACTGTATCTATACTCAATTTGACTTCAACAAAGCTGGACTTGTAAAAGACATTCCAGAATGTAACTACTGCATAACTCAGGGAGTGTCTTTACTTGTATGTACTGATGAAGCATTCTTCAATCTGCCTTGTGGCTATGCTTTGCAGTATTTAGTTATTCCTCCTTTATCCAGTCTCTTATACAAATATCACTGAAACAGTACTTTTTACCGCAGTCCACTTATCAGCTTACTCTGTCCCTTGAAATTGTTGTGCTTCACTAACCACAAAAGAGCATAAGGCATATCAGTGTTCATGCTTAGAACAAGTGCACAAACTGATTTGTATACTGAGGCTGCATGTAATGGGAACAGGAACTTCTGAAACAAGATGGCACTTGGAATAGGTTGCCAAACTTGCAGACCTCAAGAATTTGCTGAATTTCTTAAGTAACAAATGTGTGCGTGTATGTAGGATACTGAAAAAAGTAGAGTGCATTAAGAGGTGACTGAGGAAAAAATTCTGGCATCGTTAAAACTGAAGGTAAATTCCACCACGTAAATTCCTGATCTTTATTCATGTAAATGTAGTATCTGGTAGTTTTATTCTTGTAGAGGCCACTTCAATTTCATGTCCATTAAGCAGGAGGCAGTTAAACGAGCAGAGTGGCGCATACATCACAAAACAGAAATTCAGGCATGTTCGCAAAATTGCAAAAAGTAACTCTTAGCTTCATTATGTCTGTCTATTCACATGGAACAACACAGGTCCCACTGGATGGATTTCATGAAATTTGATATTTGAGTATTTTTCAAAAACCTGTTGAGAAAATTCAAGTTTCAGTGAAGCTTGACAAGAATAATGTGTGCTTTACATTAAGATGTATGTACACTTATGACAATATCTTGCTGAACTCTGCTTAGAGTGAGAAATGTTTCAGACAAAAGTTGTAGAGAAAATCAAAATATGCATTTTATCTCCAATTACTTTTGCCCAAAAATCATGCCTTTTTTTAGATAATGTGGAAAAATATGGTACAGTCAGACAGGCCACACACAACAATATAATATCGCATGTGCGTGTTGTACGGTGGATAACTAACACTATAAACACACACTCATAATAAATAATACTCATTGCTTTTCCATGGCAACAATGGTTATGCGAATGCACCTCAACGTGATGTTTAAATGTATACTGCCTGTCTTGTTACTTCCCATGAACCAAGAGTAACGGAATGGGGGAGCTCCTTGTACACAAATATTAAGGCCCCTTACAATTGTGGAAGAATTCTTCCTAGTACTTCTTGCAGATTCCCAAAGTAATGCAACAGAGTAATAAAACTGGGAATACATTAAGCTCATACAAACTGATCATACATGTCTTGCTGTCTCATATAAACATGACTAAGACTATCATATATTGTACAAGATCTGCCAATAACAAAGGAGCTATATGCTATACACAATAAAGTCTAACTTATTAAGATGATTCAAATTTGACTCAACCATGTTAAAATACCCTGAAATAACACTCTGAAAATGGGAAACCCAGAGCTGTATCCATTTAAGAATAGCATTAAAATGAAACAGAAAGCTTTGTGCGTCAATATGACATCTTTACTTCAGTTATAGTCTCGCATAATATTACTGGACTACATTAGTTAAACACACTCTAACACTGGGAAGTTAAATTAGAGCCACTTTACAGTTTATAATTTACAAAATATAGCACATTATGTTATATCTTATTGGTAGACCCTGCATTTGTTTATACAATACTTACAATTCTGTTACTTTTGCAGCTCCAAAAGTCCTTGGGTGTAAGAAGAAAATCTTACACTTCAGAACCGCAAGTGTGGCTTGTTCTTGATCATGTGTCTGAAAAACAGAAGAACAAGAATATCAAGTGCTTTTCTTCATACTTTTAAAAATACAAGATAACTGTTACTTCTACCACACAAAATGTTCTAATTTTAACAAAACTTTAAAATCTGAACAGGTTGTGTTCCAAAGTATGTCTAAAAACACATGACAAACACTGAGAAAGTCCCTTGAGCAGACTTTGGTCTGGCTCACTGCAACCTGACTTTTCCTCAGGGGCTCCAAATGAATTAAAACCCTTTCACAACCACGCTGAATTCCACTTTAATAGTTATCACTAAGTTCACATAAAGTGGTTAAATACAAATGGGACAAACGAGAAAAGGCAGAATTTATTGATGACAGAAACTAATGTCAGTGAAATTTACTTGAATGGAATTAGACTGTTACTGCTAGTGGATGAAATTAATGATGCTCTAAATATACTGTATTTCAAGGCAATACGGGCTGGAATAAAAATGAGGGGTGCCACAAAAAAAAAATAATGGAGGAGGAGCACTGGTTTGACAAAGAATGTACAGAAAGAAAGGGTGAAACAAGAGAGGATTTAATGAAACGCAGGAGAATGATGATGAAAAAAGCAGAATAAAGTACTGGAAGAGAAGAAAGGAATATTACAAGACCATGGAGAATAAAAGTGAAGTATAACAAGCCAAGGAAGCAGAGCACATTAAGAAATTAGTTAAACAGAAGAAACTTCAGAAAATATGGTAAGCAGTAGGGAAAAGTATGAGTGAAAAGGAACCCACTAATTTGAACTGTGAGCATGAATACAGGGGTTTATATGAAACTTAGATAACAGATACTCAATATATAGCAACACAGAGTATTAACCATATGAAGACAAAACAGAGAGTTTACACTGTGAAATGAAGACTAGAAACTCACGTGTTATAATGGGATACCAGAGAATTAAGTACTGTTACACAGCAGTGTGGTGACTAACCATGACTGTCTTGATAATGGATGTACAACAGTTTATAAGATGCAATCATATACACACGTATCAGAACAGTACTTCAAAAACTTCAGGGTGTTGGTTTACAACACAGAAAACTGATTAACATGCAATCAGTTGACTTGGAAGGTAAAGGAACACTAGTAGGAATACTGCAGTTTAAGAACTAGAGAATAAGTCAATAATGTTGCTGACTGAGATAATTTTTTAACACAAAGTTATATATCATACAAAACCCATCAAACAGTCCATTGTGATGGGGTGAAAGCACAAGTAAAACTGCAGTACATGAAGAACAACAGTCATCACATCAATGGAGATGAGGGACAAGCGAGGGCAACAAATAACTTTTATTTCCTGAGATCTTAAATTCTCATTAATGTTTACCAGCTGACATGGCACCATTCACCACAAAACATGAATCTTCACTATCTCTATTTCCTTCTCATTAGTTGGGTGCAGCATCTATATAACAGGCAATTACATAAGTAACTACAGTATTTATCTTTTATTATCATTTCCAAGAACAGCAGAATGCCTGAAAGCTTCACAACTGCAAGGTTTTCAAGATGCTCCAGAGACTAATTCCACAAGTAAGCTTACTGAAGATGATGTGGAGAAGTGGATCAATGCTGGTACAAACACATCTGTTGTTGCAGAGTTCACTGATGAGCAACTAATCCAGAGTATTTTCAACCTAGAGAAGTCAAAAGTGGCAGAAAAGGATGACATAGAAGAGCCTAAAATCTGTACATGGATGCAGGGTTTGGTTATTTCAAAACCTGCTGAATTTGCAAAATCCAGAGCCATGACACTGCAGCAGAAGTGATGAATCTGCACAATACTTTTTACCAGAAAAGAGCTTCATCAATGAAACAGACAGATCTCAAGGACAAGCTCAAAAAGGCCTCCAAAAGTGCCTTTACATCGATTCTTGTGGTATCTCCCAACCTCGTCTCCTACTACATAAAAAACTTTGGTCATTATAGGTATTGACCAATAATCTGGAATATTTGATAATCTGATACCTGCTCAGTCCCAAATTTGGGTTCCAAACTGAAGGAATTCTACTATACTTTTTATTTTTACATGCTTGAAAAATATTTTTTTATTATAAACAATAACACTGTACCTCTATTATGGAATCAGTTTGACATAATTTCTGTTACATCAAACAACTTGATACTCATTCACAATATTCATTTGAATGACTAGTTTACTGCATGTAACATGGATAATTTTAAATATGAAAAGACAGGTGACGTACGTATAATGTAACAGTGAAGCATGTTTGTGCAACCACTGTTAACGTGGCAAAGCAAAAATGATTACATATGAGTGTGTGTTTGTAGGCTTACGTATACAGCAAGCAATGTGCATGCACTACATTGTCATCTGTGGCCTGTCTGGCTGTACAATATTTTTTCACATTAGCTCATAAACGGCATGATTTTCGAAAACAATTTACTGAACATAAAATGTGTGTTTTGATTCTGTCTACAATGTTTGAAAGAATTTTCATTCTAAGAAGAAAAGAGCAAGATATGATCATCAATGTATATCAGACTTCATGTAAAGTACCACCTGTTATTTTGTCAGATTCCAATGAAACTTGAATTTTGTCAGATTCTTAAAAATACTCAAATATCAAATTTCATGAAAATCTGTCCAGTGGGATTTAAGCTGTTCGTGCTGATGGACAGACAGACAGAAAGACATGACGAAGCTATAGTCGCTTTTCACAATTTTGTGAATGTGCCAGAAAACTTGATACTCATTTTTTTACGTGAATGATGGCTCTCTCTATTAAAAGTAATCCACAAAACCACACTCACTACTGAATAACTGACTCACTTATCTAGTTTCTCCCAGAAGATCATTAATGCAGCACGATCCAAATGACGTTTGGTACGAGACAGTTCAATGACGTGTACAGCCCAACGACCTACATTAGTGTCCAACTTCATTTCGTCATACTTGATATGAAATGCACAGACTGAAAGAGAACAGAACACAGTTTATAAAGGTACAATTTGGCTTAACTGGAGCAGTGACCCTGTTAACTAAAAGTTACACAAAAGAATTTCTTTACTGCACAAACCTATCAGCTTCTTGAGAAGGCCTCAGCTCCATGTAATTAGTTAGTACACTGGTAGATGACTACTGTTTTAACTAACAGACTGTCTGTAAAGTGGGTATATCTGAAGCACTGTCACATAAAAATTAAATTACAAAAAGAGTCTAAACATGTGCCTCAATTCTCCATCTGGGACCAGAAATATGTTTCTCTGATGTTGCTTTTCTGTGGATGCTTCAATTACTATTATGAACTCCAACAGTAATCATGCAGACTTAAATTTGCTTCAAGCTTCAATTACAGCACATCAATGTATATCAAAACAAAATACAGTATGTACATTATTACTACCTATGACTTAAAATTAACATATACTAATACATGTCTAACTACACATATTACACAAAACTGTGGTATGTTTTGGCATTTCTGCCTTCATCATCATCATACGATCATAAACCAGTTTAACTTTTCTCACCCTTTGTGACAATACAATAATGGTCTCTGAAAAGCAATGGCAAATGGTCTAGCATGCCATATGGTGGTCTCTGTGCAGCGATTTAAATGTACATATTAAGCAAAAAAAAACTCCAGCTAGCAAAAGATACACTACACATTTAAATCAGTCAACTCAAGATTAAGATGACTGTATTAGTTCACGTAACACTGACTGGATCACAAATCACATTCACTTTTATCATTTTCTGTAGTCCACCACAATCACACTGCCAGCCACATGACATGATACATAATTTTAAAAAAATGGCAAAATATCTGCGATAAATAAATAAGGCATTACACTGAATTGAAAACAGTATGAGACCAGCAGCCAAGAAAAGTGAACAAGGTCCATTCAGCATACAGACACTTTGATACACACACACACATATAACAGTAAAAGTGCATGACTTGCAATCCAATTATTAAATATTAATTACGAGAACTGACATTACATTTTAGCTGGAACCCGATGTTATTAAAAGAGGTGCTTGCAAGTAGTAGTCCTTTACACTTGGGTGCATGAAATAGATGGTGTGATGTTGGCTAAAGTACCAAAATATGTCAACATTTTTTCATAATAATATGTGTGTATGTGTATATATATTGCTTAAATTTCTTGTCAGCTGAAAGATGAAATTCATAGGTCATCTCTCCTCTCATCTTACCCTAATATTTTTCATAAAATATTTGACCTTACTTTTTGAAAATATCTCTACAGGATTGCCATCCCACGGCCAACCCTTGAACTGCCACGCTGGACCCATCACAAAGACTGCAACAACACGATCCCAGTCTGCATTTGTCAGTTTCTGAGGGTTGTCTATCACTCGATATGGAACAGTGAGAGCACCTTCTTTCCGACGCTGAAGTAGGATTTCATTATCTCGTTTTGCACCTTGAAGTTTCTTCTCTTCTGTACTCACAAACCTATATATTACACATAAAAAAAAAAAAAGCAACTTTCATTTTATTGAACTGGTTAAGGAAATATACAAACAAAAATAAAAGTCTGCACACTGAAATGAGAATAAACAGCTGGTTTCAGTTTGAAAGATGAATTTCATGTAAACTTTTTATTAAAGTAGTAGTAGTAGCAGTAGTAGTCATGGTGGTGGTGATGCTGGGATTATAGGTGCATAGGGTGCTAAAGTATTCATGCCTACCAACCAGTTAAGCCATATGTATATGTTGTACGCAAAGGTTTACAAAAACAGTTCCACTTAAATAGTAGAGTTGAACAGAGAGATGGAAGATATATATGACAAGCAAGTATCAGTACCTCATAAAAAGCATACAAGTTGGCTTAAAACATCAGGGTTATCACACAGTATTTCACTGACAAGTGTGGGAAGAGAAACCATTTGTGTTAAATAATTCATCTCAGACAAACTTAAATGTACCCAACTCAAGCGTACATCATATGGAACACAGGAATGTGGGTTTCCAGATAGACGGACAGTGTGTCTAACAGGTACAGCCAACAACCAGTCAAGTTAACACAGTTTCACTTCCCACATATTGTTCACCCGTGTATTATTTTTGTCCTTTTGACAATTGGCCAGAAAAGACTTATGGTTAATAGGCACATCCAGACAGGCAACATACATATAACATTTTTGCACATTCAAGTCATGTGTACCCCCGTGGCTATCCTAAAGCCTGACATCCTTTCACTTGAAGAAAGCAATTTATGGCAATTTAATATCACTGGCAACAAAAGTGCACTACAATTTTGACACAGTTTAACCACATATGGAGTTTCTTGACAGACATTCATACAAGTCCCCAGTGTCAAATTTCATGGAAATCCATCCAGTGGGAGCCACACTGATATATGCAGACAGATGGATCAGCATGAAAAAGCTAATAGGTTTTTTGGCAAGTAAACATGCCTAAAAGACACAAAAATGTAATCTGGGGAATGGCATCCATGGAAGCTGCATCAGCTGCCTCACTGCCTGTGACACCACCACCATCCCCATCATCATCATCATGAGGTATCCAAGACAAATTTACATCAAAACTGTCTTTAAAAAGTGAATTACAAATCACACACAGCTCCAGTAACTGTAAGGATAAGATCTGGGGATAACACACAGCTCCAGGTGCCTTACAAGAGGCTAGCTCTCCAGTAAAAAAAGTGAACATAGTGCAGTAAAATTTAAAGACCTGCTCATTTAGGATAAATCCACACCCTACCGATCCATTCAAGAGCGGTGTCTGTGAAAATGACTGTGCATATGGGGAAGTGTGAGCACATTTCTGGTAAATATATGGAAATCATAAGAAGATTTACATGCACTGTACAGGTCACACACCACAGTACAGCCTATGTCCCAGAGAGGAATTGTATGGACTTTGGAAGAGACAACATGGTGTAGGCACCCCAAGAGCTCCTTTTATCTAATGCTAACTGAGTTCCTTGCTTGGTGATAGGACACAAACCTTTCCTGCCCTTTTATAATGAAGGAGAGATTGAAATAAAGACACAGACATCATAACCCATACCCAGAACTGCTCTTCATGTATTAAATCATGTTATTAGATACAAAATTTGTCATAAGTGAGTAATTTGAACTTATATGTTAAATTAAATCAAAATGAATTCTGAAAACTTTAATGGAACAATAAAAAATGACCATCCACAGAAGCTGAAGTCAGCAGAATACACAGAATTATATGTAACAAGAAATGCTCTACATAATCCTAATTCTGTAACTGCAAATACATTAATTTACCAGATTTCCTTCTTTGCCTAGTTTCATGTAGGGAAAAAGAAAGAGACAGAGAGACAGACAGACAGTTTGAAACCTTACCTCAGATCCTGCAGAACATCTTTTGCATTGTACATTGTAATGAGAGAAGTTGTTGCAGCTGGTATGATTATTATTGGAGTCCGAGAAATCCGCTTGTTTGGCTGAACTGCAAGTCGTGCCTGGTGATCAGAATTAAAATAACTATCTGCTTCAAGTAAAAACCATAATCTCATAAATACCACTACAATTTACTGATCATTTATTGAAGTCTATCACCCACACTCTCAGATCAAGGCTAAAAATATATGTGCCATTAACTGGGGTTACCAAATTTCCATCACAAGAAAAAAGGGGAAAAAAAAGGCTATATCAATAACAAAGGCTTAAAAATAAGGCCACATAAATAGTAAAAATTTTACTAAATTAAATTAGCACAGTCATGTCAACGAGAGTAAACAAAATAAATAAAAAATTATTTTATTTTGTATACAATATGCACGTAGTGCATAGTCTTCCACTATTGGCATTCCATTATTTATCAGAAATTTGACAAAAGTCTCTATGTCATTCCATTTCAGTGGCTCACTAAGTTTTATTCACGTGAAATATGAAAAATCTCCGACAGGTTTCATCCACTTGTCCAAAACCAACACACATGTGCTGTATGCACACTTTATAACAGCAGAGAATTTGTCATGCTCTTCATCAGGTCCCTGTTTACATTACTCTACTACTAGTTCTTTCAATTTCATGGGTATTAAATTCAGAGACATTCTTCAAGCATGTTTTCACTGTGCTCAATTTACTCAGAATTTCTGGGCTAAAGTTTTTTGAGACACTTCAAACATCAAATGCTGAGCTCACATGTTTATTACTTGACTTGGACAAAGATGATGATAATATAATTATGCATTTCTTAAAAAGTCAGAATAATTACTTTGCGTTTTACTACCATCAACACATTAAGGGGGGGAAAAAAAGGCAGACAAAACTCTGAACATTTTTACAAATTTAAAAAACCCACCCAAATGGAAATGTTTTGCTTGAAAAAGAGGTCACATCAAGGGTAAAGAGGGTGTATGGTATCTTTACCATTAACTCACCTGTGACAAGTATATTTCTGGGATCATGGTAATAAAACTAGCATACTTTTCACAAGGAAGAAAATGTGTGTGTATACATACCTCAGCCACAGGTCTTGGTTGTTGGATAATTGGTTGAGATGGAGCCTGAGCTTTCTTTGGTTGTGTTCCTTCTGTCACAGACTTCAGAGTCATTCCATGGTAAGTACCGAGGGTGTCTATTTTGAATCCCTCCGTTTCTATAAAACACAATTATTTGTTACCTGTAATTTCATGTTACTGTATAGAGCAAATACGTGTGATTATGTGATATTATGTCCAAACTATTTCTTAAAAACAAATTAATATACCAGGATTGGTAGATATGGACAGAATTGTACTACAACACCACTTTTAAAACAGGAGCCACTCTAGTACAGGTAACTACTGTTAACTTGGTGAATCTTTGATCCAAAAATCTGGTAGCTGATGAAAGGTTCTTTTCATAAGAAACTCATCAAAATGCAGTATCACAAGGACTTGCAGGGATTACATCATGTGAAATCAAATGTACATACAAATGAACTAGATAATAATGTGTTATGGCTTCTGCACAATCTTTGCTTCAAAATACATCTTTTGTTCTTTGAGAATAAAATCAAATGTATCCAGTGTAACTTCCAACCAAATACCCAATTCACCATCCTCTTCCATCACGGTGTTCATAAGCTCAAAAGCTTCACTAAAGAGAGCAGTCTATATCCTAGGTTCTTGCAATCCCACTCAGAACCCACATAAATCTCCACTCTAGCATCAAGATCCATACATCCTGTGCACACAAAACCTAAATCATGCTTGGCACAGAACGTACCTCAAATACCAATGTCAATCCCACCGCTTCACTACTACTGTCACCACTACATTTAGCCAACATTACCATCTTGTAAACTATCATCATTATTTATTCTCAATTTCAAAATTCCTACTTTGACATTTTTTTTTTAATCTGTAGGCTGTTAGTATGCATAACAGAAAATGACTATTCCTTCTGAAATGCCGCAACTGAAACTCCCTTTACAAATTACTCTTTTCCCCTTACTTCTCTATTTGTTTGAAATATTATGTATCAACTTTGCAATATATATTCATGAAATTAAATGCTTTAAATTAGTTTTTTGTACCAGTATTCAAATTCAAAGCAAAGAGCCATTCCAACCAAAGTGTGATAAAATATCTATTGTATTCTTCAACCAGAGCCACCAAGGCTTCTTAGTCATGTTCAGTGCTGCTTATTCAGCAGTTTACTTGCACAAATGTAACACATGTTAAGTCCAACCTTCTTTCTGTCGAATGAACCTCTCCTGATCATATCTGTTATATACAGCAGGCTGTGGTATAGATCTGATAGGTGTTGCTCGTGGAGTTACAATAGGAGTAGGCTGCGGGGGCCTGTGTCTCCCTTCTTCTCGAGCTTTGATTGACTGTAGGATGGCAAAAATGTTCTTTGCGAATATCTGGAGAAAATAAAAAAGTTCATGTCTTCTGTTAGTTAAATATGAATTAGCAATTTCCCTACTGTCTGTAATGAATAAACATTGCTCATTCAACCAGCGCTTACCTCACAACTCTTTCAGGAGACATGCAAGAAGTTCACAGTGTAACTCACAAAGCCTACTCCCATACTGCATTGTTTTCGAAATCCAGAGATGTCAGTATTACTGCTGCTGTTCTATCTTATTTCTGTACAGATCTTACTACTAAGCAAAGATTCTGTACACAATGACCTTCAGTGAATTACTCTGTAAATTCAGAGAGACAGCAGATGGTATGGTTTTTAAAACTGCTTTGAATTTTTCATGTGCAGTGTGTTAAAAAATTTTATTTATCACATATTTTAAAATGGGAAGGTCAAATAAAAACTAAATTTTTTAAGATATAATCTACTGACCTGTACACAAAGTTTTGATATACGTATCATATATATGTAACCTAATTTACAATTATTTACACTTATTTTGAATACTCCCAAAACAGCTACATTATTTAGTCTTTGGAATAAGCTCTTAAGGTTGTCAAAATTACTCTGCAGTGCCTGACAACAAGGAGTGTATTTCAATTTAAATTTATCATTATTTTATTATCAAGTGTGAAACATCTGAACCAAAGGTCAGTAGCAAATAGCCTATCAGCAATAGTGTCACCATGAGATTTTAAGGAAGGGTAATATTTTAACTTAAAAATAAAATCCATATCAAATGGAATAAACACCAATTTAAAACATTAAAACTGCAGACAATATGCTTATTAAGCAATGTTCAGCATTATTTGTGCTTATGCAGACAGAAAATACAGTTATGCAGTTAGCAACATGTCGCAATAAAATACAGATTTATCAGGTACCTTTCCAGCACTCTGAAGAATAGTTGTACGTGTTCTCCATTGCCGTTCTCTGGAGATGATGTCTTTCGTTACATCAACATCAAAATCTAACATTACACGAAGATCTGAGCCTAAACCTATATCATCATTTCCTTTAATAGTGGTCCTCTTCTTTGCCAGACGCTTAGCTTTGATAGCAGCAATTTTTTCCACAGACATTGCTTCTGACAGGGATCTAAATGGACAAAAATAAGAGTAAAAAGCTTGCTTGTAAGGAACAGATAAGCCTTCTTACATGAAAAGTTACACATATAGAATCAAGGCAAAAATACAGGAACTATAAGTAAGCCTTCATGCAGGACTTTGCATGAGACCAATTGCAGCTGTCAGTAAGGACAATGATGTAGGGTTATATGATTACAAAGTTTATCATTGGGAAAACATGCATCACATTTTATTCTTAATTTTATTGAAGCCTGCTCATAAAACACATATGAATGTGTGTGCATGAATAAAGCCAATCCATATGTTTTGGTTTCAGAATCATTTCACAGATTTTGATGAAAATGGATATGAATATTTTGCCACTGCAGGCTACTTCAAATTGTAGTACTTAATTCTGTACAATCAGAAACAGCAACATTGCAGATGCATAAATTTGTGAGGTGTGACAGACTACCGAAAAACATTAATCATAGAAATTATAGAAGATATTAACTTCAGTAATAACAGAAAATGTTGAAACAATTGTAATGCTTCCAACTTACATTTGGGAGATAACCAGTTTGAATATCAGGACACAGGGCATCCTCACTGAGATATTCTATGGTTTTCCTCACACCCTCCAAACAGTGTCACAAATCAACCATTTCCTTCAACAACTTCTCCAATTCATATTCACTAACCACACCATCCCTTGACTCTATATGATTTAAGTTACTGATACCATCGCTGCATATATATCACTTACAAACCACAACACCTATAATAATGACAGAAACCAATGTAAAAGTAGTAACAAACTTACGAGCTTTGTGACATGTAAATGCTTGAAATACAAGACTCAAAATGTCAAAGTGCAAGGACAGCATATGGAAAATGGTATGGAATGCAAGTGTTCAAGCTTGTTCTTAAGATCTGGTAATGAACATGCAAACATGTATGGGCTGTACATGTGGGAAGAGGTCTATTAACTTCAGTCCGACTTCTTACCTGATCTGCAAACTACAACTACCCTTAAAAGAATATAATGTCAACCTAACAATAACATGCTATTATTTAGCTCCTGGGTCATATGATCAACTGCTATTTAAATTAATCTTTATTGCTTACAGACCATGAACATCATCATCATCACAATCACCACCACCACCACCACAATCATCTTTATATGATGAACTTAATTACTTATGTACAGAGTTTGTCTGAGAAGCATCTGATGAACATTTCCTTCAACTGTCACATCATCACCACCACCAAGGTTCTATTACTGCCATTAGAAATGGTTTGAGAGGTGGACAGTTTCAACACTGAACAAAACACATGCCACTGTCACATCATAATTTTACATAAAACAGTCTATACAAGACGTGTCAAACTTAGAGCACATGGGCCACAGAGAGCTAAGATTTGCTGTTGAGGCAAAAAATTTAAAAAATATGAATGCATAGAAAGGTATAACAATATATAAACTTAATCCCATAAATAAAACAATACATTGTTCGATCCAGATCTAAATTAAAAAAGGAGGTCTAAAGTACGTTGCATAATTAGGTACTACTGCAGTGTCTCAGCTCTCATCCAAAGATTTTCCTGTAACTGCCAGCTTTTATTTGCACTTAGCAGGTTTAAAACTCTGTGTTGAAGCCATTTGAATTACAGATAATGAATGTGTATCTTTCAAAACTGATCTGTTGGTGCTCATTTTGTATCATGAGTGACAACTATTGTTCACAAAAATATGTGCTACTAAACACCACACACATTTGGCAAGCAAACTGAATAATTCTCAAGAATCAACATGCAGGTGAGGAGGCATAAAATCTTGACACCCAGCATCCAATAACTTGTTCTTTCAGAACTGAACCATGCTCCATCTGTTTTATTACTGTCTGCTTTATCAACATCAACATTAAATGATTCAGTGAACACAGCAAACTTCACATCCCAGTACTTAAAAGCTTCAAATCAATTAACAAAATGGTTGTCATGAAACCAATATTTTCTCTATAGCAATTAAACCACTGTAGCTGGGCAAAAGTTGGCACTAACTTTGCCGACTGGTGGCGGCCGCTCTGTCGGTATAGTTCGTGTGCGGACTAAGGCCACGAAGTTTAGTTTTAGTTTTAGCCGGACATTGTTGGTACATAAAGGAGAGAGAGAGAGCTATTGCTGGTGCCAGTTGCAGGCAGTTCAGGACCATCTTAAATTTCATTGCCAACTTTATTTTGGAGAAATGCTGGGTACACAGAGATTTTAAGAAGGAAGGCTGGTTATCGGCAGACAAAGGAATTGAGAGACTGATGCTGGCAGTCTAGTAAGACAGCAGTGTGAGTGAGGTACTGCCAGTGAAGTGACTGTGTTTTTTACTAGAATATGATTTTAGTTGTTTAACTGGACACCAGCAGGCATCTTACACCAAGAATAAATGAATAAATAATTGAAAAAAGAATATAGCTAAAACTATATACGATTCGATGAACCCCACCCATATCCAGAAAGAAGTTCTCCTGCCAGACTTAGAATGTCAGGGCCTATCAGGCACAAAGGGAGATTGTGTAAACCGTAGATTTGATTCAATGCCAATTAACCTTTATCGTTGAACTTTTTAATCCCAATGTAGCTGCTGAGGGCTGGGGTTATTTTTGTTTTTACATGCCCATGCCTGCACCTATGTGGGGCAGCATCTCCGTGTGTCCATGAAGAGTTACATTTAATGGGACACATGTGTCCCATTTGGTCAATAAAGGCTAAATGAATCATACACGCCAAAACATACTAAATCTTCATTTTTTATTTGCATTTCTTATGGCCAAATGTCTATCTGACAAGGTTTTACACTGTCACATTAGGATGTTATTATATTTTCTCTTCTTTGCGTTAGGCACTTTGTAATATCAATTAAGAATTTAAGTTCTCACTGTCATATTTTTTATTACTAACATCTTGTTTAATATCCAGACAGAATAACCAGTGCATTTCAGTGTAACATGGCAAATCTTCATAATCAATGTCAACATTGTAAAGATAAGTATCAAAATGTTTATGACATAATCAGAAACAAATTATGTTACAAACTGATGTAATTACTTTTACAATGTGCTCCAGTCTTAATATCTTGCCACACAATCATGCTTCAGGCATTATACAATAACTGTAAATTTTACAAGTGAGCTTTTCATTCATTTTTCCCACAAGACCCTCTTTTAAATACCTGTCCTAGCAGGAGCTCAGTCAGCCACAATACAAACAAGTTTCATACACAAAATTATTCCTGTAAGAACAGACAAATCCCAATGCTTCTGAGTCTACACCTCAATTAACCGCAAGTTGCAACTTCTCTGTGCAATTCTCTCACCTTTTGCAACAGATACTTATTTTTAAAAGCAACCAAGTAATCATGCAGCCAGTGCATGTCAGACAATCGTTTCAATCACATACTGTTGCTGTGAGAATACACAAAATACAAAGCTTTGCTCAGCAATTGGGTAACTGATTTCACACTTTTATTCAATTATATATATTTCTATTTACAAACCATATTCACAGTTTGTTTTCAAATATTTTGCAAGTCACCAAGAGAAGTCATAAAAGCCACATGCAGCCTGTATGCAGCCTGTATGCAGCCAAGTTGACATGTCTTGTCTATGCTGTATGCATGAAACATGGACAATGTCCTGTGCATCAAAGGTCAAAGAATTTTACAGAAGAAAGGCACACTATGATTACACAGATCCTAAACAAAGCAGAAGTATAATGTACTGACCCTTTCCAATACACCAGTTGGAGTGTTATATTTAACTACAGAAGAGGTTAAAGGTAACAAAATGTAAGTGGAAACATATGTTCAGCAAGATACACAATACAGGCATTACATAATGTGTTACACTTAACAGGTGGAATGATCATAATATATAACAAAACATCTAATATATCCAAATAATTATGAAAAAATTACTACCACAAAGAAAACTGTAAATTTAGGTAATTCTGACTGGAAGTGTGAAAAGTTATTTAATTTGCTACAGACACAACCAAATTCTGATTAAAGTTCTGATCAATGCTTCACATATTAAGTTACTATAGTATGATGTACAAGCAAGGTGCAAACCATATAATTTAAAGCTTTCACGGCGACTGAATTCAATAAAATATTCTCTGGCTAGCAGCTGCATCAGGTGCTTGATTGGCGAGTAAACCAATGTTTCAGGGGCAGAGATGGTCCCGCAAATGTTGGTTTATTCACTATTCAACCACCTGAAGCAGCTGGTAGCCCAAGAATATTTTATTAAATGTGTGAACCCTATGTAATGCATGTGACAGGAAGGTAGTGAGGACAGTGCAATATGCATCAAAATATATGATACCTGTACATGCAACTGATAATGAATTAAAAGGCAGCTGGTGAGTTACTACATAATTAACAAAGTTGGCATATTTTTGAAAATTTATTATCATAAATAATTTCAGTACAAATGTATACGTGTGCAGTCACACACACACATACATACACAGAGAGAGACATAACTGTGAAATTGTAAGCCTGCCTTTTTTTTTTTTTTTTTGAAAGTGAAGGTGGCAAATAAAAAAAAAATTTTTAATTTTACAAAATACTAAAGAAAAACCACCTTTT
>Ga0136643_10006642_pt1 | contig 16588 bp, 11 predicted proteins | sample TergutLab28metaG_FD_96883 | JGI IMG/M metagenome (GOLD analysis project Ga0136643, IMG submission 96883) | Labiotermes labralis P1 segment gut microbial communities from Petit-Saut dam, French Guiana - Lab288 P1 (version 3) (version 3) | ecosystem: Host-associated > Arthropoda: Insects >... | reverse complement strand
TTTTGGGGGAGGGGGGGAGGGGGGGGGGGGAAGTAGGGCTAATAGGTCCAAATTTGGTGAGCAAGTCGCTGATATTCATGAAATTCACAGTTGTTAAACGGCGTTAGTTGTATATCTCCTGCAACAAATGTCACCCAGACAGGCCAAAAACCATGAAAATCACGACTATAAACACATTTACGCCCATAAGTAAGGCACTGTTGTCACTGAGCGCATTGTCACGAAAGTCACGCTTCCTCGACATCTTTCTGTAAAAGAAATCTTACAACGAATTTCTAGAAAATCCAAAATAACGGATTAGTTGCCAGTACTACGTCACAGCCATACGGGCGACCGGACGTGGTCTCCACTTAAGCGTTACGCTTTTTTTTTAATTCATAAATAATGCCCACGCTTTACGTGCAAATGTCCATCTGTGACGTAGCATCAGCGCTTCAGCCTTTGCTGTCTTTAAAATTCGACATCTGGGACTTTCATCTAACGTCGCCAGCCACATTCATTCATGACAGGAACCTAATAGCACTTTCATGTGTCCCATAAAACGTTTTGCGTACTTGTTGTTAGGCGTGCACCCAATACGGACATCTTCCGCTGAAATTTTATAAACAGGTCCGATAATCAGCACATTGTTCCACAAAAAAAAACTTCACATACATAAGACCATAAATGGGTTTTCCATACATATTTCACAAACCTTTCCAGATTTTGTTGGAACCCGATATTGAGGACTTCCACCATTAACCCTTTAAAGCCTACTTGTTACACGGTGCACCAACAGGTTTAACATTCAACAATTGTAAACTCTGCCCACACTGTATTGATGTGTTTGTATTTGTCCGTGAAAAAAACAGCGACTTGTGCCACTTACATCATAAACTGATTGGTTTTTATAAACGAGATGAAAAGTATTTACTGCGTGGTACGGACTGGGGCTTTAAATGAAGCAGTCTGCGCTTCGTCTTTCAAGGGTTAACTGTCGGGAAAAACCCATTTTCACCCATGCTGACTTGCTGACCCATGACAATAAATCGCTTTTCAGTATATCCCAAAAAACCACTTCACACTCTTATTCAAATTCGATGTTGGAAAGCTTAACGTCAAAAGTTGTTATGCAGTTCCTTTTTTCGGGGTTGGATCCACTTGGACTTCTCCAAAGCCGCGTAAACCTAGGAGAGATTTTATTTAAAACAGGTATGAGGCATTCACCAATAAGTGGAAGCTAACCCACAAACCCGAAATTCAGATATAATGATCAAAGAAAATTTCAGTTTACTTACAAATATACCAACAGACCGCAAGAAACCAAATCCATGGAACAGAACCCATTTTAGAAAGCCTTCTGTTGCGAGTTCACAAGTTTTCTAGCGGTGTAACTGAGGTCTCCTTTCTTCTGGGATACGAAGCTGCTGCACTGGGTAATCGGGATCCTCTCGTTTCAATACAACGTAATGTCCCCGTCTTCAAGGGCAAGAATGTCCAGTCCTCTTGGACATTTCTACCCACGAAGATGGGGACATCTCGCTGCCTTGAAAATTTCGGATTCGGGTACCCGGTAACGTACATTCGGAACCCGAAGATTCATTAAGGTGTTAACAGGAAACCGCCACCAGGTCCTGACCTCAGCCAGATGAAACCACATCACACCTTCTCTTCCTGTCTCTTTAATATCAATTTAAAAATTATCCTCGAAATTTAAAAAAAATCTTCAAAGGACGTTCTTTTTTATACAATGTTTATAACAATAAATGATGTTTATAACAATAACAAACTGTCAAATACTCACCGTCTATGGAGAAAGGGAACTCTGAGCTGCCAATGGTAGAAGGGGGTGGCTGCAGTTCGGTAAGGGCACGTGAACCCAGATAGTCCGGTGGCAGACCCAAACCTGTGCATAAACACATTGCGGTTATCGTCAGTGCTTGTGTCAATCGCTCGCTCAGTCGGTTCAAGTGCCCTTTTTTTAAAATATAGCAACTTGCTCCATGCTTCCGACACTTTTCGACCATCTTCAGACACGAGCAATTGTCATATATCCAACTGTAGCGCACAGCCTTGCGATCACAGGTGCTTTTCAAAATAAATCTGCTTATAGAAATACATGTTGTGTGTGTGTGTTTGTTTGTGCGTGCGTGTGTTTGTTTGTGCATGCGTGTGTGTGTGTTTGTGCGTGCGTGTTTGTGTGTGTGTGTGTGTGTGTGTAAAATACGTCCCGTTGTGAAATATATCGTTTTAAAATAGACATGCTTGCTGCGGTCAGCCAAAACAAACTGTATGAGTCTTGTCAATATATGAAACACACCTTTCCGCCGTACTGACCATCTGCAGGCAATAAACACAAAAATGGTCAGTACGGCCGAAACGTGTAGCGGGTGTTGACAAGACTAACAGAATCTGTTTTGACTACCGGCAGCAATGTGTATGTCGATTTTAAAGTATATATATACACACATATAGAACACGTCTGGATATTATCCGTGTGTTGTGTGGTTCCTTCTCTGTTTGGATGTACTGTGTTCCAGCAGGTTGTTTATTGTTTATGTGCTGATCTTGTTTTCAGCTGTACAGTTTTCCGATGCGATGTTAACGTGTGTTGAGCGATGTGTTTCGTATGAACACATTCAGTCAGTAACACAACTGTTCGTTATTGTTTCCTCACATTCTACCTCCAGCATGATTTTAACATTTACTTCAGTACGGGTATAACTTGACTACATTATCCTTAAATTCAAAGTGTTAAATTTTAACATGTTAATCTTTCTCAACTTGTACATCACCTAGGCTTGCCTACAAACCAAACAGCGCCAACACAGTCCTTTAATGACCAACTGCAGTCCTGTTTTCGGTAGAATATTCCTGCACGCATCGTGCAAGCCTTTTAATTGCAACACATTGAGTTACCAGTAATACAAATCTGGGTGTAAGTACATAATGAAACTTGGTAATTATGGGCATTGGGCCCTTTCCCCTGTGGCAAAGCGGTCGGAGCACGCAGCTAATATAAGTAGGTACTTCCAATCCACTGAGGGGTCGAACAGATTGCCGGACTGTACCTCCGCTCCCCCATACGTCACTTACGGTGTGATGCTCAGTTAATCCTTGAGTGCCTAGTGGTTAATACATGTACCACAGTAGCACAGTGGTTAAGGTGCTGTGCTACAAATCGGAAGGTCGCTGGTTCGATTCCAGGTGGTGTCTTTGGAATTTTTCATTGGCATAATCCTTCCAATCGCACTATGGCCCTTGGGTCGACTCAGTCTATAACAGAAATGAGTACCAGGAGTATTTCCTGGGTGTAAAGACGGCCGGTGCGTAAGGCTGACAACCTTACCACCATCCTGAGCCATTGTCGCGTAATCTGGGAACCTTAACTTCCTGGAACCCTCCGGGCACCTCCGGCCTGTAATGGGACTGATTTACCTTATCGCTAAGTGGTTAATACATGTACCGCGAGTTGAACACAAGATACTCCCCAGCGATTACTTCCCTGTATAGCCCTAACCGACTGGTCCTTTTAATAACAGCACCACTGTTCTCTGTGAGGTACGAATTAAATCTTCAAATATAAGTAGAAGTTTTTGTCTTGAAATGCCGGCCTCTCGCCTTGCAGTCCATGTGAAACGTTTGGTGGAAAAAGTGACATGGAGCCAGGTTTTTCTCCGAGTACTTTGGTTTTCCTCAGTCAGTATCCTTCCACCAATGCTCCATACTCATCTTCATCGACATGTTGTTATTACCAGAACAAACGGCCAAGCCTGAGAGCCTTCAAAAACAAAGATATTTCGGAAATGGGCGAGCAGTGGATATAACGAGGTACTTTCACATTTATGGGCTTATAAGAGTTGAATAATGTACAAACACCACATTCTGCTACCAGACATACAGACTGTGGCGCTATTACTACAATATGACAATGTTCCTTTAACTCTATGGAGCAGGATTCTTCTTGTGAAGCTAACAGGCCCTCAGCTAGCCAGAAAATTCCCCGCACTCTATGGAACGCGGAGGTTCATTGCCCCATTTACAACAGCCGGCCACGTGTCTCTATCCTGAGCCTTATCAATCCAGTTCATGCCCCACCCCACGTCTTGAAGATCCGTTTTAATATTATTTTCCCGTTTACGCTTAGGTTTTCCGAGTGGTCTCTTTCTCTCAGGTTTCCCTACCAAAATCTTGTACGCACCTCTCTCCTTCCTCACACGCGCTACATGCTCTACTCATCTCATTCTTGATATGATCAGAACAGTAATATTTGGTGAAGGCTACAGACCATTAAGCTCTCCGTCATGCAGTCTTCCCCGCTCCCGTGTTACCTCGTCTCTTTTAGGCCCAAATATCCTCCTCAGCACCCTATTCCAAAACACCCTCAGCCTACGTTCCTGTCGCAAAGCGAATGAACAAGTTTCACACCCATACAAAACAACAGGCAAAACCATATTTCTGTATACCTTAATCTTTACATTTTAGGACAGCAAACTGGAAGATAAAATATTCTTAACCGAATGATAGCAAGCTTTCCCTGAGTTCAATCTGCTCTCAGTTGCTTAATGAATGCAATTTTGATTTGTTAGGGTTGTTCCCCTAATATCTGAACTGTTCCACCCTTTCGAAGGGATTTATTGCCTCTCTTTATTCTGTGGCTTAATTTTCTCAGAATTTATTTCTAGACCAATCTCCCTACTAGCAATTAATAACGCGTCTGTGTTTTTCTTTATAATATTAAGCTATCAGTTAATGTTCCTGTAAAAGGTAAAAGTAAAACAGTCCCGTTACAGGCCCAGAGGGTTCCAGGAAGTTAAGGTTCCCAGATTTCGTGACAACGGCACAGGATGGTGGTGGTTAGCCTTACGCACCGGCCGCCTTTACCCCCAGGAAATACTCCTGGTACTCATTTCTGTTAGAGGCTGAGTCGACCGCAGGGCCATAGTGCGATCGGAAGGATTTTATGTCGCTGAAAAATCCACTGACACCAGCTGGGATCGAGCCAGCGACCTTCCGATTTGTAGCACAGAGCCTTAACCACTGCACTACCGCGGTCCCCTAATGTTCCTATAGTTTACAGAAATGAAAGTAAAGTCACGATGTATATCAACAGCCTGAAGGGAACAGTGAACTGACAGACATAAGAGGATAATATTAAATGAAACTCTGTGTGTAGTGTGGACTGAATTCAGCTGGCTCAAGACGTGGTCCAGTGAGAGGCTATTATGAGTATGGGTTCCATGAAAGACGAAGGATTAAAGTACCTACTGAGTGACTGTGGACTTCTTCAGGTCTCTACACCATGAAGTTATTTCTAGCTGTAATTACAAAACCACAATGTCTGCTCTCTCTCTCTCTCTGTCTCTCCCTCTGTCTCTCCACACGAGATCTGTATGGCATTCAGATGTCTTATTTTCTCCTCTTCCGTATTTGTCCTCGTCAGATAACGACGTCGCATGGTCCTAGCAGTTGGTACAGCACAGTAAAACGCCATGCAACAAAACTATGTACATGCATAAACTTCATGTACAAGGTTTCGATGATCTGAACTATAATGAAGACTGTATTATGTGCAGGCAGACATGTTTTGTAAGTTATAAATACGCCTATATTGTAGATGGTTACAGGGAACACAACACAATCTCTATTGTTATGCTTGAATTATACTATTTTATTGTACAATGATTACAAAATTAAGCAATGACATTTTCTTCTCTCTCGCTTCTCTTTTTCTTCACCTCCACCGCTTGGTCATTTGCTTTGAAACGGTGATCTGTGTTTAATCGACGCTGATGATAGCTCTGTCATTAGTTTTGATTACACTGCGGCATCCGCCGCTCACTGTCGTTCATCTAGCAGAACCAGAATCCCATGCTCCATGAACGCCCCCTCCCCTTCCCCACTCCACAGCCCTAAACAACGACAACAGCGAATAAAGCAACATCTTCATGGAGGATGATACAGGACGGACATTTAATTTCATCTTCAGAAATTGTTCAAGTCGGTCTTTCAGGTCTTTACTGAGCTACAACTGAGACATGTAATTAACCCTTTGAACTCCGAATTAAATCCCATCTGCCATTTGCTGGCATTATTAGGAGCTCACCATAGTTCTCCACGTTAGCAGGATAAGGGTTAAATCGCTTATGGTGTCTTAGTACTGTCTATAAAGTGGCGGGGTATACACAGTTCGATTCGAAGCACGTGTCCAGACAGGATTCGAGGCCCACCCAGCCTCCTACCAATTACGGGGAGGGGGGGGGGTGGCACAGCTCTTTTCATCGGTGTGTAACGACATAGGTTTGGAGCTGACATATCACCTACATGTAGTACAGAGGTGAAGAAAGCGTTGAACTTCAAATATCCACTCCGTCGCGCGTCTTCAATGGGTGTAGGGTTACAGGAGCACGAAGACTGCCTGTTGGCATACAGTTTGAAGATGTCGGAATGGTAAGGTGACAAAGGTGAATGTGGCCGACAACGGTGACGTGTTCAGTGTGCAGGAGAAACCAAAAACAGGTGAAGCGGACATTTCTACTGTCATTCTGTAACAGTGCTGTTGGATCCAAGTACCTCACGCTCGTAACGAAAAGAAATGTGTATGTTGGACTACGTTACTGTAAGAACCGTAAATTATTTATGTAATTGGGTGTAAAATTGGGTTTTGTTAGGTCATACGTGTGTGCACGATTATATAAATGAGACTCTATTTCAAATACACCATTCTATACTAGTTGTAATTGCTGATCGTAGTAAATTTATATGATAACATGATCTTATCTACATACAGTTAACAGTATAGCGGATATAGCTACCCAGAAGGAGAAAAAATTATTATCTGTTCAACACATATTACTATAATCGCCAACATATAGCGTATAATGTATTAACCCTTATCCTGCTAATGTGGAGAATATGGTGAGCTCCTGATAATGCCAGCAGATGGCAGATGGGATTCAACTCGGCGTTTAAAGGGTTAAATATAAGCAGTTTTATTATTTTAACATAAAATAAATGTAATTATAAGATGAAAAATTACCATTAAACCGATTTAATGGCTTCCAATGCTTCAACACTATCATACGATATAGTACAGAAGGTGTGGAATATTTTAACATTTACAGATTTTCGTGTAGTTTTGTAAATCGTGTTTTGTGGTAATATAGCTGTACTGTATAAGTAAATGCTGGTATTTGCGGGCCGCTACAACGTACCCTTACTATATAAAGGAAGGCCATTCTGTGGGTCTGCCAGGTCACGGCATTTCAGCTATACGCGATCATTCGATCGTTTCCCGAGTCGATAATTTTCTTCCCTAAGGCGTGGTTTGGTTTAATTTGATTGGGTACATGAACACCAATACTAGAGAACACAGAATCTCAAGAACATTCATCTAGGTTGGTGTCTTGTGCCAAGAAGGTACTGACAGTAATGTGAGACATGGCCTATTGCAAGTGACCAACTAGCAGATGCGGCTGGTAATTCACCGTCGACACAGCTGGGTTTTAAGGGTGACAACCGATGTCAAGGGTTCGCATAGCGGAAAATCCGAACCTCAGTACCTCGAAACATCACTCATATTGACCTGTATTATGACATCCATCAAATCACAGTACGATGAAATGAGCGTGACGTTTCGCCCAAATATAAAATATCGGAAATTCGTACAAAATTTTGGTCAGGAAACCCGAGACGAATTTACATCTCGGAAGACCTGGATGCAGATGGAAGAATGTTAACAGATCTTAAACAGAGTCTGAGGTTGGCGACTGGAAGGAAGCGTATTGTTGTAAGACAAGTGACGAACTGTTGTGAAGACGCTTAGGAACAGTAGCGTTCCACAAATGTAAGGAATTCCTTGAATGGTAAGAACATTTAGCTTCTCAACAAGACATGAAATGTACGTATAACGCAAATATCGAGGCGCATTTGTGCAGCCTTCTTGCAGTGGGAAAGCAATGACTACTACATATTCTGGGCGTATGTTTGTACCTTAGGTATCTGGCATATAATGCGCACGCGAACTACTGTCTTCTGTGGCCAGTCCGGCTTTACAAAATTGTCTACTTTATCTCATGAACGGCATGATTTTTGAAGAAGAGTTATGGAACATAAAATTCGTGCTTGTTTTGATTTTCTGTACAACTCTTGTCTAAAACATTTCTCATTTTAAGACGAACTTAACGAGATATAATCATAAATGTACATTGATCTGCAGTAAAGTACCCGTTATTCTTGTCAGATTTTAATGAAACTTGAATTTTCTCGACAGGGATTCGAAAATACTCCAATATCAATTTTCATGAAAATCCGTCCAGTGGGAGCCGAGTTGTTCTGTGCAGACAGACGGACAGAGACATGACGAAGCTGAGCGCCTGAAAAGGACACTGCTCCTTTTATAGTCGCTGATATACTGACTAGACTCCAGCGAATTCATTTGCATTCTGCGCCACTTCGTCACCAGTTGAAATAACAGTCACATCCATTAGCCTCAGCGTCTGTGGCTACTTTATTTAATGTGAGAAACTGTGTGTCCGCATTTTCCACGAAATCGGAGCGCAGTAACTAAGCTTCTGTAATTCATTTCTGTGTAATATTATTTCTAGATGGAAGTGACCAGAACAGAACAGCGGATTCTGAAGAAGCGTCTTGCCCGTACACAAGTACATGTCACCCGCCAATCTGGTGGACTGCTGTTCGTCAGGATTTTTCCGATAAAATTGTCTGGTATTATCTTTCGAATACATCTTCATAACAGCTTTTCACACAGTGGCTATTAGCTTCATTTATGTCCGTCCGTAAGTCCGAGTGGAAGAACTCGGATCCCACGGAACGAATTTTCGTGGAAATTGACATTGGTAACTTTCCACTAAAATTTTTCGACACGTTCTACTTTGGATTAAAAATGGACAAAAATAAAATGACATCTTGCAGGAATGTCCAGGGGTGCACAAATTTTCAAAAAGCCTAGCAGCCACCTCAAAATTCTAGACGCCAGAAAGAGCGACATTAAATTCCACACTGAGGACCCACAAACATTAGGCGATACAGTACAAAATTAGGTCGTATGGGCGAACTGGCGTCTGAGGTTTGTGCAAACCTGTAAAGACATAGATACATTTATTACTGCTTTGATTGCTAATGTTATCATTGTTTATGTCATCATGGTAACTTTGGTTACCAAGATTTTCAGTGTTTATACGCCTGTTAGGGTTATGGGAATACCCCACGAGCGTTTCGCTCTGCCGACATGCTCTAACGTTTTTTAATAGATCTATGCACTTAGTAGTAAAGGTAAATCAGTCCTGTTACAGGCCTGGAGTGGCCCAGAGGTTTCCAAGAAGTTAAGGTTCCCAGATTTCATGACAACGGCACAGGATGGTGGTAGGTTGTCAGCCTTACGCACCGGCCGCCTTTACCTCCAGGAAATGCTCCTGGTACTCATTTCTGTTGGACGCTGAGTCAACCGCAGGGCCATAGTGCGATCGGAGGGATTATGTCAATGAAAAATTCCAATGACACCAGCTGGGATCGAACCAGCGACCTTCCGATTTGTAGCACAACACCTTAACCAATGTGCTACCGCGGTCCCCCAACCCCCGCACTTAGTAGTAGCTTAATAAAATAAGAGAACTATTCTGTTCACTTGACAGTTTAGCATCACTCCATCCTCTGCTATCAAATGCACTCCTGAACGAGTATGCAGAAGGCTGAAAGAACAACTGCCACACAGAAACGTGTGCTTTGACACTCCATCGTCTCCTCCATGGAGATGATTAAAGCAGAGAGGAACAACAAAAATAAAAGAAAGTTTCTCAACTGCTTCACTAGCTAAGTCCCTAACCCAACGATCAAGCAACCAACATTCCTACAGCCAAAACACGCTGCGTCACGAGAATACAGACAGGCCTTCGTTTGTCGAAACACAGCCGACCCTGGACCAACAGGCAGATGAATCAGAAGAGGAGGGGAAGTGGGAGATGGGGGGATTTCTACGCTCGTTGCATAGCAACCATCTCGAGACATTTTAATTATTATTTTGGTTTCCAAAGGACGACTACAGAGGCGGGTGAAGTACGAGAGAAGAAGAAGTAGTAGTAGTAGTCTGGAGAGAGAAAGACAGAGAAGGAAAGGTAGATCGAAGGAAAGGGGAAAATTTTAAAACAAACCGTTCATTATCCAGACAGTGTGTTGATGAGCACCACAGATAAAGTCATTTTCTACATCACTGCCTTACTGTTCAGCCTACAAACATCATGCTCAAAGCCTCAAGCAGCAATTACGAAGGGTAGACAAACAAAACATCATCATGAGTGGAATCTCATTAACTTGTTTTTGCATTGTCTGTATGATTAAGTTGCTGTGTGCATATTAAAACAGAATCACTGTCAAACAAATGAGTCAGATTATATTTTTTACTCGGTACTGTTCTTCACTGCGGATGAATGGAAAGATCTGTGCCGTTAATACCAGATGTTTTTAAATGGGTTATAACAATAGGCGTTAGTTCGGTAGAAACTTGATCCTAATGCATGCAGTTATAGCGGCATATGAAACACTCCCTCAAAAATAAATTTATAGCAGTATCCTTCGGACATTCTAGAAGTAGGAACCCTATTAAAACGTGATAAAAGATTACACATCTTGCTACCCGGAATATCTGAACACCAAATATGAGTTCCATCCGCGTATCGCTCTCGATGTGTATGCTTTTCACAAATGTATAACACCTTTCCAGCTTTTCAGATGTATTAGTCCACAGTGCTAAATATTTAATCGATATCTAAATCAGTGTTCGATGGTGTGCAACTTAACCAACATTTTGTTACGGAAAGTCGTATTGTTTTAATGGCTCCGCAGCCCAAGTAGATTTAGGCCTCCTATATGACTTTCTTCGCTAACACTCGGTAGTACTCTTCTGGACGAGTGATCAACCCGTCGCAGAGACCCCTATCTGAAAAAACGCAACACTCAAAAGAGACATTCATGTCCTCGGAGAGATTCGAATCCGCAATCGCAGCAAGTCGGCTGCCGTAGACCCACACCTTAGAAGGCGTGATCACCGGGATCGGCCATATGTATTGAGAGGCTATTTATTAACACCGCCATTGTGAGAGCCTGCCGACGCTTGTAATCTGTGCATATACTAGTCGGGCATCAGGGAAAATAGCTGGTTCACTGCAAAGATTAGGATAAGTAACCCCCTAAATAAAAACCTACCTCGATGCTGAGTTAAAATGGCCGATATGGCAATTTTTAATGCAAATAAAAAGCTCGGTATTGAAGCTTCTTTAACAGCGTTTCCGATATAGTGTGAATCCAAGAAACAAGTGACTTCTTATTGTCAGAATGACAGACACATAATTGTCTTCCGCTTACCGCTTCGCCCTGTAAGACGGAACGTCCTGATCCTTCTCGCAAGCTGTCAGCAAACCTGCTGACATATACCATTGCTGTGTGTACAGTGAAAAACTCCTGATGATGGACAGAGGAACTGTCCGAAACATGTAGAATTTAATTCCAAAAATAAATTTGAGAAATTAGTGCATCTAGTTGGTTTTATTATAAGAATTTATCACGATGCACGGTCACATGAACGTCAAATTCACATTATTATACTTCTCTATATTCCAGTCATCAATTGCATTCTCTACATTAGTTGAAGGTGTCCTCGTGCGTTCAGTATCCTTAGAATTTAGAAATTTAGATTAGATTTGACTTTCAAGGTCTACATTTCATTTCAGCGGTATTTGTGCTTCAAGACCCTTGTTTCACACAACAAACAAACTGACAGTCAATTACTTCGTAAAAGAGAGGAGCCTAATACATAAAATGCATCCTGAAGATGTTGGCCCTGAACAAGACGTCAACTTTTTTCAATACTGGTCGTGCCTGGGCGAATAATTCGTACGTATAAACAGTAAAACGCTTAATCAACAAAAAGTAACACGATCTTAATAGATATTAAAAATTGTGCTTATTAATGTTTGATGCTTGGTACTGTCTTTCGAAGATAAAGGATAATGAGCAACAAACAAAAGCTTCCTAGCACGCATATATAAGAAATAAAACGTTTAAATCGACAGTCCTGCTTCAGGCGGAGGCCAAGGGAAGTACATGCAGTATGTTAACTTCCTATGGCCGCCGTTTGAGGCTATAGTGGCAATTTTCAGCCTTATCCTTTTTAGCTAAAAACAGTCTTTCAGAATTAATTGATAAAAGCGAGGGAGATAACCGCCAATTCCGAATCATAAGCTTTCTAAAAATGTCCGTCTTGAAACGATCCATTCAGTAGTGCAGTTGATAATGATGTAGCAAATAAACCTTACCGCATTAACATGTGCGATGATGATATGTAACGATGCAGGAGGAAATTTTTATGCATTTCCGCCCCTGTATATAATGTTTGATCAGCTTGGCTAAAGAAAGACTCGGGGGGGGGGGGGGGTCATTATCTCTTAGCAATTCGTGAACAATATGCCATACCTGCGAGAACCCGGCAGTCTGCGACTGTAAAATCCCCTGGCTCATGCAGCAACAGCAACAACAACAACAGCAACAACAACAACAACCTACACTCCAAGTGATTGCGTGAGTGTCATGTAACTGCGCTTTTTTAACCGCAGAGGTTGCATAGCGTCGAAAGACAGGCGAAGACCATCATAAACGGTAATTAGTTAAAAATCTGTAAGGAGGTGGTAGTGGCTTATTGAAATGTGCTATCCAAACATTTTTTTGGAGAGGCCGACTGTAATTTGGCAGACATTCAATATCCTTCAGTTGGATATAGATAACTGCTGAACCGTTGATGCTAGATGTGTGTGTACAATTCGGTAAATAAGTATGTAACAGACATACCTAGATGTTAGGCTATATATTAAATCAACTGTCACAGTCACAGCAAAGATACATAATGTATGAAATAAAGTGAAATGCCAACTTCATGCAACTAGGTAATTTTATTGATGTATTCTCAGCTCTACATGTTTCGGGCGCATACGTCCATCATCAGGAGCATTAGATGTTGAGTTGCAGCATATGGTTTTCTGCACCGAGTTTTTGGATGGGTGGTGGTCTTGAGAGTCGCTGTGTAGGTCGTGTGTGTACGGTGCGGACCTGAATGATCGAGCATCTTTGTTTGGTTGTGTCTTTACCTATTGACTGACGGATTAACGCAGTCAGTACAGCGATTCGTCACGGGCTGGAGGTACCGGGGTTCGAACAACGGTGGGAGATAAGAAACTGTCTTTTCTCCACGCCCTTCCAGGCCAACCCTGCGGCCCAATCAGCCTCCTGTACAGTGGGTCTCTTTCTTGAGGGCAAAGCATCCGGGGCGTGGCACCGACCACATACCCCCTCTAGCGCCAGCGTTAAGAATGAGTAACACTGCACCTCCCACCTCTGTTTCTAAATGACATGTTACGTACAAGGAAACCTTTAGCTCTAACTTTACCCACTCACTAAGCGGCATCTAACTAATCCTTGAGACATTTACCTGGTTCTGTCTCTGGCCAAAGCCGCAGCAGATCCCACTCAGATGTTCAGAGTCCTTCAGAAGCCGATAGTCCCTCATTTTTAAGGACACTGTCCACCTTCTGTTAGCCCTTGAGCCGTACCGTGCTCACAACTCGTGTGGGCCACGGGCTGGTGGCTTGATACTGCCAGAGATTCCCAGACCGGCTGCGAAACCCACACATCCTCCTGCTCACTGGGTACCGGCAGATTCACGACGGGAGTATAACGGCGGAAGCGTGAAACTGACCGCTCACGTTTCCAAGTTCAAGGACTAAGAATATGTGAATCTACACCTCCAGTATCTCCTGCGCCTTCAAGCCATGCACAGTGGCAACCTTGTATTATGTGGGGATGATAAATAAAATAATATACGAAATCAAAGTAGAATTTGAGAGGAGATATCGCAGATGACAAACGTGGACATTTTAAGTTGGCCTGTAAGAGTCGGCTGCATGAAACGAAAGACTGATCCAGTGTATTACTTGGGCAGGTGTCGCCCTTAATTAAATGTTCATAATCCTGCCCAACTAATGAATCTTTTTTTTTTCTATGGCGCTGCGAGCCAACGCGGGCCAGGGCTTTCTCATTCTCGAGGTTTTTAGATCACACACGACACACCACAGGCGGTAGGGCTCCCCTGTATGAGTTATCGGCTCGTCCCAGAGACCTCTACCTGACAAAACAAAACACAAGGATCCATGCCCCCGGTCGGATTTTTTTTTATCTCCCAGTATCATTGCAATCTGTCCGAGGACATTCAGCAATCGTGTTTGACGGTCACTATTAATGGCATGTACTAAATGCATCCCGTGACACATCTCCTATTGAAGCTCAGTCACAATTGATTGGGTGTGATCCCTCATTCATTAGGTTTCGAGATCACAAACAAGACGCACCCCAGTCGGTAGGACTCCTCTGGACAAGTGGCCAGCTCGTCACAGAGACCTCTACCTGACAACAACACTCACAATAGACGTGCCCCCGGTGGGATTCGAACCCACAATCTCAGCCAGTAGGCGGCCGCAGACCTACGCCTTAGACCGCGCGACCACTGGGACCGGCCGAATCATGATATTAGGTGATCAATATGGTCAGGGCGAATTATTGGTTATAAGCTTAATATAAACCGTCGCTACTACAGTAGGAACAGGTTAAAACTCTTCTTTGCATTTGAAGAAGACGAACGTAAAACAAAGTGTCTCAAAAATTGGCAATAGCCACAGAGTGCATTAAAAGTTTACGACAGCTCTTATATTCTTGGACCAGGCGAAATGAAAGAGCCAACAAGAAGTCATCGTACTCTGATCGAAGTGTGCTCCCGCTCGCCCAGACATTCCAGAGCAGCTCGCGTCTGCTGCTGTACGGTCTGCCTTTCCTCTTATGAGACCGCACTAAAGGAAATGAGTTTTCTGAATGAGCTCTTTTGTTTATTTTTATACACTGCAGCAGCAGCAGCAGCACAAGAAGACATGGCCTGGCCAAAATAACGCCTGCGTCTCAACTAAATGCATCTCAGATACGTATTACTCTGTTCACAAACATATAACTTCATTGTCCCTCTGCACCAACCCTTTTCCGCGGGGGGGGGGGTAGTTTAACATTCCAGTTCTTCAGCTCGCCTTTCAGACGAGTTCACTGACGTCCATTTTTATTACAAGAGCCCCTGATACCCACGGACTAGGAGGTTGTTTTCACTCTTGTCTCCTACGCAACGTCTAGACCGGCTGTGGGCCCTCACCCAGCTTTCTGTTCATTGTGTACCGATGGGCCCTATGCTCGAGGGTAAAGCGGCCGAGGCATGAAACAGATCACTCACCTCCACTTAGTGGGGACTGGTTAAGGTATTGCACTAAAAGCCGGAAGGTCACGGATCAATTCCCCACAGGGTCACTGGCATGTTTCATTAACTTAAACCTTCCGGCTGCACTGTGGCGCTGGGGTCGACTCATCCTCTAACAGAAATGAGTACCAGGAATATTTCATGTGAGGTAAAAGACGGCCGATGCGTAGGGCTGACAACCTTACCACCTTCATGTGGCGGTTGTCTTGAAATCTGGGAGCCTCAAACTCCTGCAACCCTATGGGTCTGCAATACACCAGTGTAATAACGTCTTTACTACCTCCATTTAGTGCAGTGTTTAGGAATAAGTGGAGGTATACACCCAATTTCGTATTCCTTCACGGTGTGCACAGTGACAAACAAATTTAGCTTCTCACCTGTGGATAACAAAACATTTGAGGCCTTCGATATTCTGGGCCGTTCTGCGGCGTAAGTTGGTAGTTGGTTACTGCAACTGCGGGACATCTCGTCTCAATGTCAAGGGCCAAGCAATCCAATTCTGTTATTTCTTTCAGCGTTGCCTGGCCGTTCAAAAGAGACTGACATGTCGCGTACTGCCTGCTACCAACCTACGGCGCGCTACGTCCCACACGATCGAAGCCCTCAACTGCACGGCGGCGAAATCCTGCAAATATTTTTAACTCATTTCCTTCCGAAAGAGAAAGTAATATGAACCTGCAGTACTCCATTCCGTGCATTCTCACGTCATCAGACTCCTCTTAAACTACACCAAATGCACAATATATATTGTCCTTCTGGTTGGTGTAAACAAAGAAGAGTTTGATGACATGAAAATGCACGGAACTGAATACTTCAAAATTATTGATGCTCAACAGGCAAAGGTAATCAATAACTATAAGAACGCCAAGCATAAACTATTTCAAACAAAAGCAGCAACATGATTCACCATGATCCGTGGAAGCATCACCTAACACCCAAATATATGAACATTAAAATGAAAGGTAACAACCAACGGAACAAGAATACAAAAATAGCAGCAGCAAGATACAGACTTAATCAAGAAATCAGATTTCTGTACAAAAAAAAAAGACAGGGGAGGAACACTGTAAATGTATGTAATTAATAATATTGTGCATATAAAAGGTAAAGCAGTCCCATTACAGGTCTGAACAGAGGGTTCCAGGAAGTTAAGGTTCCCAGATTTCGTGACAACGGCACAGGATGGTGGTAGGTTGTCAGCCTTACGCACCGGCCGCCTTTACCCCCAGGAAATACTCCTGGTGCTCATTTCTG
>Ga0136643_10006641_pt1 | contig 16588 bp, 9 predicted proteins | sample TergutLab28metaG_FD_96883 | JGI IMG/M metagenome (GOLD analysis project Ga0136643, IMG submission 96883) | Labiotermes labralis P1 segment gut microbial communities from Petit-Saut dam, French Guiana - Lab288 P1 (version 3) (version 3) | ecosystem: Host-associated > Arthropoda: Insects >... | reverse complement strand
GTGTGTGTGTGTGTGGTGTGTGTGTGTGTGGTTTGTGTGTGTGTGGGGGGTGTGTGTGTGTGTGGTGTTTGTGTGTGTGTGTGGTGTGTGTGTGTGGTTTGTGTGTGTGTGTGGTGTGTGTTTGTGTGTGAGGCGTCCCATGACAGATTTAGGCTGTTCCGTCACAAGAAATTGTAACTAACCCCACTCCATAGGGTAAATCGTAGTACAGTTTGTACTATTCTACATGCCTCAATATGTGAATGTGGGTCGGTTAGCGTAGTTGTTATAGCGACTGGCTACGGGTTGGACGGTGCAGGGATCGAATCCAGGTGGGGGTGAGATTTTCCGCACCTGTCCAGAACGGCCCTGGGGCCCACCCAGCCTCCTGTACAATGTGTACCGGTTCTTTCCCGGGGGTAAAGAGCGGCCGGGGCGTGGCGCTGACCCCTCAACCCCTTCTAGTGTCGTGGTTAAGAAAGAGTAGAGCTATACCTCTACTCCCTCTATGGGCTGTATGGCCTGTACAGAGCCTCAGTGCCTGTACAAGGGTGCGCTTTACCTTATCTATATGTGAATAACGTGTAGATGGCCAAAATCAGTGGCCGAAACATGGCGTCATTTCATAAGCTGTGTAACGTGAACAGTAATAAAGTGGGGATTTAAAGACTACTGTTCTCTTGTTTGGCTACACAAACTTTGTTGTTCTCTGTGTGAGTGGCTTAGTAGGGAGAGAAAATAGTATTACATCCAAAACAGTGGGTTACATGAGAATCGTTTATTCCAGGACAGAAATATGTAGTAAATATTTCATTAATCAATCCTGAAAAATTTCATACACCTTCGTTGCACGCGGAACTTGGACTCATTAAGAATTTCGTTAAGGCGATGGATCAAAATAGTGCTGGACTTATGTATTTGAAAAATAAGTCTCCCAGGATAAGTGATACGAAAATAAAAAAAGGGGCATTTTTCGGATCTCAGATAAGAGAGTTAATGCAATACGTACAATATGAAGACCACCTAAGCGAAATGGAGAAAACAACATGGAAATTATTAAATAAAGGCACTACCAATTTTTGGGGGAAATCATAGGGCACAAAACTATCGTGATATGGTGGCTGATCTTGTACACTTGATCTCGTACAATCCTACAAAGCTACGGGGTGTAGTATGTCTTTAAAGGTGCATTTCTTAGACTGTCACTTAGACTTATTCACTGAAAATCTCAGTACAGTGAGCGTTGAACACAGAGAGCTATTGCTCCAGCACATTTCCACCACAGAAAGGAGGTACCACAGCAAGTGGAGTTCCAGTATGCTGGCTGATTATTGCTGTACACTTTAGAAGAGATGTTCCACAGGCAAAATATAGTGGAAAGTCATCCACTTTTACTTTCTGGTGATGTATATACCCTAAAGTAAATACAGCTTATCTTTTAAGTTCAACAGCGCGTCACTTAAAATCTCTCCTGATATTGAAAATCTAAAAATATATTTGAATTCAGTGAAAGAAATGTTGTTCGGTTTACCTACTTTAGTTCGTGTGATAAAAATAAATATGATTTTGTTATACATTGTAATAAGCCCCAAGAGTGTCTTCACACTAAGTTCAAATATTATACGAGTATAAGATTTTTAAATTTTTTAGTTAAAATATTTGTTCTGAACGACATGTCAAATCCTTTTTGTTCTGTTTGACATCTGACGCGTTCAAGCATTTTGGCTGTGAATGAATCCTAGGTATGGGGTTTTTTTTTCAGGAATTCTAAGAATTATTCATTTTAAGATTTGTGTCCTGAATTACACAATAATTTCTATTTACGCGGTGCAATGAGTGGCGCACCGTAAGCCACGTAACACCGAATTTACTAATCGCACTAATACGACTTTCACTTTTCTGCAGGCCGTAGCCCACCTGGCAGGATGGAGCACACAAACCTAAGCCAGCCAGCCTATACTATCTCGATACTAAATAGAAGTACTGAGCTTCAGCTTTAATCACAAATCGACAGCAGCTAGAAGCCAAAATTCGTGAAATTTAAAGAAGAAGAGTAGTCATGCTTTGTATTTCTTAACCGATTAACTTTCCCTAGTTGTACTTATAACTGAATACAGTTCATCGTTGATGATGTGAAAAGAATCTACAAAACAGAAACTACAATAGAACTGCAAAAAGAATTATTTTGCGAGGTTTCTGAAGATTAAGAAATTCTATTTTATTATGAATTTAATTTGTTTGCCGTGCCTACAAAATTCATTGTAGCGCAAAGTATAATTATCTGCTGGGAATAGTATTATCATTATTCGCAACATTGTGTATAGGAGCGTGCTGTAACTTGCTATAATATTTACCAACGTGAGCCCTTGAGGCAGTCGCCCTTAATCCTTCATTAATCCATTCATTACAGTTCCACAGGACTCGAAGCACGTTTCATGGCTTCTCGATTGTGTGGCACTGTTTGTATACTTTTATCCTGGACCACCAATATTGTTTTTAGTGCACCAGCTATTCCCATGCACAGCTTTAACAATTTCAACAAAGAATACATCAAGAGCAAGTATCTTAGCTGCTGCAAAATCCCTCGCAAACCGGTGATCCTCCAGAATTTTCCTATGCAACAATAAAGTAACTTTCAATGGGGCAGAATAAGCACAACTACGTATCAGTGTGAGAGGCTGGGTAATGGCGAATGCAGAGAGGTACATAGTGTGACTGCAATGGGAAAGACCAACCACAGAGAACGCTTCAGTCGGACTGCAATGGAAACGGCAAAAAGAGGGATCAGTCTAATGGGACTGCAATAGAAAAGGTTAACTCAGTAATGTACTTGGACTACTATGGCAAAGGCTAATGCAGGAAATACTGCAGAGCGACTGCAATGCGTAAAACCTAAAACGGAGGATAATCAAGTAGGACTGAAATAGGTAAGGCTAAAACAGAAGATAATCTAGTTGACTGCAATAGAGAAGGCTAAAACAGAAGATAGTGTAACCGAACTAAAATAGGAAAGTCTAACACAGAGAATAGTCTTGCGGGACTGAAATTGGTAAGGCTTGAACAGAGAATACTGTGTTGGGACAACAATGAAAACAGAGAAAATATAGGGTCTTGCAGGGGGACTAGAGTAGGAAATGGAAACGCAAAGTACATCCGAAAGGGACTGAAATGGAAAATATTATCACAGCGAGGCATGCAGTGGAACTGCTGTGAATTAGGCTAACAGCGCAATTCAATGGTAGAGCAGTGGGAAGGTGCAACAGCCTAACGTAATGAGACTGCAGTAGGAAGTGTAGTGGGGGATTGCAATGGGACAGATGGACAGAGAAAATAATGCATTAGTACAGCAGTTGCAAATGGGACGTGCAGGTGGGAATGTAGTTAGACTGCAATTGAATGTTACAAACCACTGAGGGAATTTCGTAATTTTATTTAGTTCGTAATTTTATCTTCGAAATTTACCTTTTCACGTGTATACTGCAAACTTGTAACGTTATTATTGAAACAAAGTCACTGCACATCTCCATTATTTAATGGTCCTTTACGTCTGAGAGTTTTGATTCTGTGTGGTCAATTCAAGATACCTTTTCTTAACTTATTTAACTACCACGTTCCAAAATTACAGATTACGTGAAATCCACTGAGTTCTTGGTAACACGATTGTGAAGAGCGACGAGGTAAACATTTCGAATACTGCCACTATTTATATGGAAAATTATCAAAATAATACTCATCTGGTAACAACGAGGCTAAACAAGAAATCCTGTCACGATATTCGCTACCACGGTCAGAATCCAAAAAGAATGCTTCAAAGACACGAGCACAGGGAGATTCGAAACCGATGACAGCTATTGATTAAAATACACTCAGACATCATTATTTCATACTGTTTTTTTCAACCCAAAGAAAACAAAACAATATTGTTTCCTAAATTTGTATTGTCATGATTATTGTACGCAAGAAGAAATAATATATTTAAAACAACGTTATATATTTAGTTGTTATCCTCACATCCTATGAGTTATCTAATGTTGGGGTTCCATAAAAAAAAACCAGAAACATCTACATTAGTTGAGTAACTATCATCTTATCCAGGACGAGCATACTTCATAAAGATAGATAACAAATATGAAAACAGCGTCAACTATTTTTGCATATGTATGTTTAACTTATTATTCTTTTTTATGAGAAGCCGTAAGCTGAACCTCTGGTATTAAAAAGTCTGCATGTGTGCCACTCCTGGTAACTTCTAAATTAAGGGTGGGTATTTCAATAATATCTCCCACAGATCAGACCTTTTACGTCCCTCAAGTTTTGACTACTTACGGCTCCTTGCTACCAATATAGCGATCGTGTGCATTGGAAAAATAAATTCTATACATATATAACTATAGAATGAACATGTCTACAACTTCTGAATTGTAGATTGTGAGCTTTAAAATTGGATCCTCGAAAGTGGCGACGTGAGGCGCAACGTAGGGTCCAGAAGTGGAGTGCAGTACTGGAGCATGGAGAAATGTACATTGTTGTTAAACTATTTTACTAACCTATAGAATAAGAATATAGCTATCTTTCGAATTATCTACTTGACTTTCGGGCTGTAAAGAAATAATGATAGAATCAAGGAACTAGGAATGGGAAATACGTTGTTATTTTTTGTTCTGCCTTGCTGCAATCTTCTCTTCGTCATCAGTGTTTAAGTGAGTTGGGTGAGGATTTGCGAACATTTATACAAGCACGTTTCAAGTAAAGTGGCCAGTCAATATAGGCTGTTGTCGAGCTGGTAGCATTCCTGATCTGTGTTCGAAAGTTTCCAAATTTGGTCATGCTCAGGAAACAAATTACTCTGAATTAAGTTTTCTAAGTTCTTTCTCAGGCCCTCAAGAAAAATACCGAAACAGCACTTCAAAATAGGCCACAACCGCTTTCCTCCACACCTAATTCCTTGTCATTGATCAATACTCCTTTCGACCTTATGAACTGCGTGATACTGACAGTGTTTTTAAATGATCAAGGAAATTCACAAAAGCGTGAGAGGATACAAAATGTTTCGAGATTTGGTTGACTTTAAAAATTCTAAATACTCATTAGTTACTTTGTCAATACTACAAAACAACGGCAAAGAATAGCTTACCTATTCAATTTGACACTGAAGAAGGAGAAGTTGCGTTCCTCCGAAACGCCGATTCCTAAAAAATGCAATATGACAATCCCCGCCACGAAAGAGTACCACTGCAGTAGAGAACCAGTGCAGAGCAAGGACAGTGCAGGAGATCACCATTAGAGAACAGTACCAGTGCATATAGTATCCGTACAGAACAGTGCTAGTGCAATACAATGTCAGTAGAGAACACATGCAATGCAGTACAGTGTCAGTAGTGACACTACAGGAGTGAAAAGGAGAACTACAGTATCAATGCAGAAAAGAACCATTGCCATACGAAGTCAGTACAGAAGAGTACCAATGCAACACAGTATCTGAACTGAAGAGTGCCACTGCAAGAGAGTACCTGTCTATTACACGACCTGTGCAGTACAGTATCAGTATAGTCGAAGAATGCAAATTCAGTACCAGTGCAGTAGAGTATCAGTAGAGAATTGAACCAGTGTAGTACAGTAAATGTGCATTGGAGTATCACTAGAGAACTGTACCAGTGCAGTACAGCACCAGTGTAGTAGAGTATCAGTAGAGAACTTAACCAGTGCAGTAGAGAATCAGTATAGAACTGTATTAGTGCAGTAGAGTAACAGTGCAGTAGAGTATCAGTAGAGAAGTGTACCAGTGTAATACAGTAACAGTGCAGTAGAGTATCAGTAGAGAACTATACCAGTGCAGTACAGTAAGAGTGTAGTAGAGTATCAGTAGAGAGGTGTACCAGTTCAGTACAGTACCAGTGTAGTAGAGTATCAGTAGAGAACTGTACCAGTGCAGTACACGATAACCCGCAGAAGCAGTATGAAATCATAGCACATGAAACTGCGTGCCTTTCAACGATGCAAACATTTGAAACTATGTCCCAAGATGATTATCCTTATATAAGCTTCTAATAGTAGAACTTATCTACACAAATGACAAATACGTTTTACCATTTTTCATGTATATATCCTCGTACTTCCACTGTATAAGCAGAAATATATGCAGGAATCTATTCCTTCCCAGAACGTCTTTTACACTCAAATGAGAAGAAGTTTTTAAATTTATATTTATTTGACATCAATATTTAGGCCAATAATTTACTATCATATTCCTTTGTCTTTCACAGTCACATATAATATTTATTCATTCTTTTGTATGTCTTACGGCCGGTCTATAACCTATTCCAAAACGAGTTCTCCACATTTTATGACACAGTGCTTCCTCCTTCAATTTACAGTATCCTCTATTCTCCTAAAGGACACCCAGTAGCTTCTTGGGTCTTCTTCTTGCTCGTCTTGTCTGTCTTTCCTTCAAAAATGTGTTTTAGATGGCATCTGCTATGTCAAGATGTGACCAATCCTGTTAGCCTTCTTTCTTCTCGTTGTTTTGGTTTTTGAATCTTTGTAATACTTCTTCATTTCTCACAGATCGGTCCAACTGATCTTCTATACTATTCTTCAGAATTGCATTTCGAAACTTTCCGGGTATTTTCGATCTACTTTCCAAAGTGTTCAATTTTCAGCTACACACAAAACTATACTCCAAATGTAGCACTCTATTAGTTTCTTCCTTAAATTTATTTCCAATTTGCTGGTGACAAGATTATTGTTCTATCTGCATGCTGTTTGTGTCATGGTAATTCGAGTTTAATTTCCGTGTACATGTTGCATCATTTAGTGTCATGCTACCCAGTAGCTGTCATATTGCACATTCTCCTGCTGTTATTTATCTATCATACCCCGTATCTGGGATGGTTGCTTTGAGATTCTCGTAACCATAATTTTTCCCCACATTCATTTATTTCAATAAAATTTTCCAATATCAGTTAGTCTTTCAAGAATGCTCTGTACCACTGCTTCTTCCTTAGCCACTAGCACAACGCCAATTTCATATTTCACAGAGCGAATTTACTTGTTTTGCCATTTTGAAGTCTCCAGAGACTTCAAGAACTCCCCTGGTACAGTATGCGCTGTACGGTATGCGCTTTGCAGTATGCGCTGTACAGTATGCGCTGTACAGCTTGAATAGAATCGGCGACAAACAGCAACATTTTATAACTTCTCTTCCAATCTTCACACTTCTTGTCTCACCCTTGTCCAGTTTAGTTCAGCACTCTGATTCACGTACAATTTGCTGATCAATCTTCTTCCGCACCAACAAATACCAGTTATCTTTATGATCTGCATAAATTCAATCCAGTTTACACGCTCAAATGTCTTCTGCCTGTCTAAGAAGCACGCACGCAATTCCTCGTCTATGTCCAGTGCTATTTCTGATATTATTCTCAGCATCCCAATTATATCCCCAGTTCCGCTCCCCCTTCTTAATTCAAACTGATCTTCTCCAAGCACATCCTCGACTTTCCAAGTAACCTCGCTACTATTTTTCCTGTATGAAACATGAGGCTGATTTGGGATGGTCGCTGTATTTTGTAGCTTTGTGATTCTTCTTTTAGACAGTCATTGTAACTTAGATTAAATCCTTGGTGCCACTTTCCAGTTTGAAATATGTTTCTGAGCAATGTTGTCACTATTCTGAGACCATCTTCTCACACCAGTGGGAGTACTTCATATGGTATATCCTCATATCATCTAGACTTCTTATCCTTCATCTCACCGATAGCGTTTTCCACTTCACTTTGCAAAATATCAGGATTTTTCTCGTCTGCGTCTACTTCCTTTTCAGGTTCGAATTCTATGTGTTCTAGTTGATTAGGTGAACCGTAGAACTCTATAATACAATTCTCTCAAATTGTCAGTACTTCTCTCTTATCTACTCTTATATTCCCCTAACAGAATTTTCAATGCCAGTGTTTCAATCCCATGATATTCTTCCAAACTACATCCTTCGTCTGCATTTACATTACATCACAACGTTTTGTTCTTTGATATCCCATGACATCGTCATACATGTTCTCAAGATATCCTTCTTGGCCTTGTCTGTGGTTCTTTTCAATTCCATCCTAAGTTTTCTATATTATTTCCTTCGTTCTTTGTTGTTAATATTTTTCTGGTTCCTTCGTTCATCCATTTTATTGATCATTTCCTGTGTAATCCACTGCTTTCTTGCTTTCCTGTCTATTTTACCTATTAAATCGCTTATATTATCTAACACACATTTCTTGGTGCTGTTGCACCGCACTTCCACATTCCAACTCTCAAATTCGATTGCAGCTAGAGTATTTTACACTTTCCTTCTTTGAACACAAAACTTCTCTATATCCCTTCTTGGTTTTCTCTTTAAAACTTTACAAATTTCTTCAGTTTAGCGCAAACCTTCTCATCCAGTAAGTTTTGGACATGTGAGTTACAATAACAAAATGCATATTCACGATTTTTAAATTGTTACGTTATTGTCCGACGTTACGTTTCGTTCCATAATTTACAGCTTAACAATCGTAAAAATTTCTATTTCTTATGAAAGAGAACAAATAGTAATCCAAATATTAAATAATTATAGTTTTGAACGTTTTATGCCAGTTTATTTCAGGTATGTTAAAAAAAACATTTAAAGCTTTCGCCATGATATTACGAAGAATATTTATAGGGAAAAATTCGGGTTCAAGCGACTATATGATATTCGGCTTTTTAGCACAATAACATAAATTGTTAGGACAGCCTGTCATAGTCATTCTTCCAGCGATACTTGTGAAATAACGCAAACGTGACAACATTATAAGAACTTGCAGGAACCTGGTTAAATGTCGATTTATATTTTATGCTGATTCCACCTGGATCTCTGCCCTGCTCATTCTATATATGGGAGAAAGGAGTCACACATGGAAACCGCCTTCCATTACCCATCCCCTTGCGCGGTTCCTTTTTTTTTAAAAAAAATAGAAGAGGGCATTTCTCTAGTCGTCGATCTTTTGAAACCATTCGCCACTTCCAGCCCCAATCTATGTCTGCTCGCAACTGGTTTCGTTTTCCCTTCTCCCATTTTCTACATAATAACTATGCGGTACGGCATTGGGAAGGGGGCGAGGGGTTGTATCTGTGTAGCGCTCGTAAACCGGGGTTTAAACCCCGGGCCTTAATCCCACGCCTTCTGTAGAGCACCACACAAAGCAGGAACCTGCACAAGATTAACTGCTTCCCCCCTACACACGAAAATGCCGATTGAAATACTGTTCAGACAGATTTCGGTTTTCTCTCCATTGTCTTGTGGGATGCTGTAAAAACTGAAATAAGGCTGTAATTAAACCAGCAACTTCATGCTATATAGCTCGCAGGGTTGAGCATAATGTGCATGGCTATATGTGGAGATGATAACACTTTATGTAAACAATATTGCCAATTTGTGGGAAACGATGTTTATCGTTCCGTTTTTTTCTCGAAATAAAAAACACCATAAAGTGATAATTTATATATGATGCCATGTACGAAGTAAACATAGCAATTACAAGGGATATGAGATATTATAAACGTTTATTAATAATAAAGTAAGAAGCATGTAAATAGTAAATTACGCAAATTTGGAAACAGTGCGCATTTTTTTAAATTTCACGGGCTATGCAAGTTCACGATGTCGTCCATTTGTTGCTCCTCTCAGATCAGACCATATTAAACTTTCAAAAGTTAAGGCAATGAAATACCATTACATGTTGGAGTTGTGATTAATTCCTCACCTACTAAAAGAAAAACGAAATGATTTTCAGCGTCACGGAGCGTCACACTAAGTTTTCAATGAAGTGACAACATTCTTGAATAGTCAGGGTCCGAGCGATTGTTCGGACGACGGTGGCCCGGTCTAGGACTGCCCGATCTCCGGAAGTGCACCTCGTAGGCTTTTAACAGTGGGGACTTTTGAAATATGGGGCTACGTCCGGCTACGGCCTATAACTTTGAAAGACCTGAAGGGACTGAGTAAGAAGAGTGAATGTTAAAGTGGAAGTGTTTGGTACGAAGTCAAATATGGTCATGTTGTGTGTAGGGCCACAAGGGGAAGAATACTGAAGTGGCAGAGAACATAAAGTAAAATTGAACTGCCCTCCAAGATTTGTGTATAATTTTTGTGTACCTAATACTTTCTTAACAATTACATTTTGTAACCGAATATACGACTTACATTAACTCTGTGTATCTCTGTTAACCAGTATTCTTTTATTCCTCACCGGAACTCCTCAAAATAATGCTTGGTGCATGAAGCGTTTTGCAAACAATGAAAAAGAAGAGAATATAAATAATGTTTCTACAGAATATGTAGTTATTATTGCCTTTAATGAGAAACTGATAGTGAAATCAGAGACAACGGATAATTGACAAAATTTTTAGGTTAGACTTCTCGTTGGGTTAAGTATTATTATTATTATTATTATTATTATTATGTAAACAAAATCACCACAACTTAGTTACATGGTTTTTATTTATACAGTAATTAATTGAAAAATATTTTTTACCAATGTATTAATTTTTATGACATAAATATTAAACGTTTTAATATTTGTCGTTTTTTAACATAAAATTAATCAAAAAATGGAAGTATGTAAGGTCACCGCCGTGCTTTTAATGGTTAACAATCCTATATATTAAGATAATTTTGTTCGTAAAGCAGCTTTCAATTTCAATATCGCGTAAAATCATACTACGAATTTCTTATTCTGTTCACGTCCTAAATCACAGTATAAGAGGATAAACATCCTCATTAAATGAAGATGGCCACATTCAGTTTGGTAAGGCAGGAATTCTACGAAAGAAAAAGTCTCTTGCATTCTTCATTCGGCTTGAATGATTAGTCGCTGCACAGTCATGAAGAGAAGAGAACAATAATTTTTAGACTCAGGAAGAACAGCAGGGATCCTTGAGCAATGCGGAGATTTACACCACTGATAGTTGCAGAGGTTAGCTACTGCAGTAAATTTAAAATGTCCGAAACGAAAGGGAAGAAATCTCGCATGGTGGAAATTATGTTGCGTGAAAAGTGCAGCGGACGAATGTGGGGGTTTTCAGCTTTGGATTTACACAGTATTTATTCCCTCTTAGGTTTAGCTACAAAAATGGTATAAGCCCTACACAAAATATCGAAAAAATTTTCTAAGTTACAGACACCATATTTATAAAAAAGAAAATTTATTTATTAATTTACAAATAGTTTAACCAGGAAACAGTAACTTATTATCATATGAGTGGCATTAAGGCATTTTCTTTTTATTTCCTTTATGCCCTTGTAAATCTACGTCCTTGTTTGATGCTAAGTCTTTCATATAAAGAGTATCCTGTTGGCCAGAATAAATCTGCTTCCTCTTTGGAAGCTACCGATTGGTTCTTTTCAAAAGCAGTGACATGTAAAATGTCGAGTGTGACAGTTGTCATGGTCATTGTACTGTAATACTACGCTATTGGCAACAAGCCTCGCCCTAGGATTCCTGTTCTAAGAAAGCTTCTTCTTGGATAATTCCAGATAAAGTTCCTTCCTGTAGAAAATAGTAAGTAGGGAAATATATTTTCTGGGAATCTTTTGTAGAATAAAGGACGCACAGCACAGAACACAAGCTAGAAGGGGCAACCCATATTCTTTCGGTACAAAAGAATATTTAAAGCATAAATCACGGTTACACTTTACTATCCGTAAACAGCACAAATGTTATATTACTGGAATGATATAGAAGTTTTGAAGGACAATACATGTACAATGCGTCAGAGAGATGAGGAATGTGTTAAAAACTTCAATGGATAACGTGCAGTAAGGAAAGCATTAGACAGCTAAAATTAGAAGGTAGTAGAATATTAAAAGGTGTAGCTGATGTTTATTGGACTGTGCATCATTGTGATAACCCGGTCACCATTACAGCCTAACTTCACCTAACCTCCAACATACAGCAAACTAAGGTATGTTCAAGTTCAGATCCACAATACTAATGAACACTAACAAAACGTCGAATTACCAATCCAATAATGAAACACACAACACAAGAGAACACTAGGATCACCACGCATAAAAGATCACAACAATTAATATTAAGAGAAACACGTTACCAGCCACAACAAAGTGACAAAGAACATCACACCGAACACACACCACTAAGAACCACAAATTTAGATTAACGGTAAACCTTCCATTTACAGAACGATACGACCAATGTGGTAATCAACATCATAGTCGCGAGCTCCTGATGATGGGCATAGTAGTGCCCGAAACATGTTGAGCCTATAAGAAGCACAACAAAATAATAAGTGGCATCTAGTTGGTTTTTTTTTATTCTTCACTAAAAGGTTTATGAAATATTTGTAGTGCTTACAACATTCGGCTAGACCAGGATAGGTTCGATTTTTAAAGGAATAATAATAAAGTTTATTAAAGGTTATCCTATTCGTACATAAGCCACATTGTTATTGCCTTCTGTAAACCCGCTTGTCATAGCAGCCGCTTTTATTCAGCCACCAGTTGTACGCTTCGTTAAATATTCCAACTCACATTCTGTATACATTTCTCATGTCTCCCCGGCGTCTTGTAATGCCATCTACTCCCCGGCGGCTGCGCATTCTTGCTGTTTTCGCCATGCTAGTCAAGTACTTGGCCATAATACTTCATATAATAAAACCAAATAGATGCACGAATTTATCAAATTTATTTTTGGACTAAAAAATAAGTGTTTCGGACATTTCCTCTGTCCATCATCAGGAGTTTTCACTGTACACACAGCAAAGATATATGACATAGAGGTTTGCTGACATATATATTTGTTGTGTGTACAGTGAAAAACTCCTGATGATGGACAGAGGAACTGTTCGAAACACGTAGAGTTTTATTCCAAAAATAAATTTGAGAAATTAGTGCATCTAGTTGGTTTTATTACACTCGTAAGAATTTATCACGATGCACTGCCACATGAACGTCATACTTGCCATAATACTTCGTATTATGAAACTCATCAGCTGAAATTTTTAAATTTCCTCCTGTTTCTCCACATATGATACTTTCTTCATCACGGTGTATGCCTACTTAACAGTAAAAATCCTACATTTAGCCTTTTTCCTTAGTGAGAGATATGAAGTGAACTTTCGAATACGAAATACGTTATGATATTTCCTCCCAAATTTCCGAATTCTTACTCATTTTCGCGCTGCCTTCGATACCGTATAGTCTGAGATGCTGAGAAAATAATTAAATAATTTGCAATTGAATAAAATAAATCGAAACGCTCCCTCAAAATATACGTAGTAAAATGTGAACTAGATATTCAGTTGGAAAATGCATTTTGGTGTTTCTGCAGTAGAAATGAAATTGCTGTTTCTTCCAACTACAATAAGAAACTCGGACTTTAATTAATTTTCGTTCCTGTGTATGTGCCCCCTCTTCCCTCCCCACAGGCCTGGTGGACCGTTGTTGTAGACCGACTCTGTCTTCAACCCACACCGAAGCGCATCAGGAATACTGGCTGGCTGAACAGAACAAGCGAAAAGGATAGGGATTCAATTTATTGGTTGGCCTCTTCAAGTCACTGAAGTAAACCTACGGACAGGACTCACCGAAGGTCAGGTAAACAAAACTCTGACAGCAGGAAAAGGTCCTGTAAAAAACGCGTCTTTCATTTTTGACTTCCAACCATTTCTGGCACCTTCGATTTTCAGCATATTGTTTTCCTTAAACATTTACTAGCCTGAACCGAAATTACTTCCAAATACTATATCTTGTAAGCAATGGTAGAACTGAAAAAAAATGAAAGGGAAATCTGAAAGTAATAATCGCCACCACAAGTTTCGGCCACACACGTGGCCGAAACTTGTGGTGGCGATTATTATGTAATAAAATTACATTCATAAATCCAAGCGCATTGGTTAGTCATTTGAATAAATTTCATTACACCCACAAATTACAAGATAAAGTAATAACCAGAATATGCAACGATGGCACAAGCTCTTCTGGAACAGGAAATCCTACGTATGATCGGTGGAATTTATAGCAAACAGAACGCGACGTGTCACGCATCTGATCATATATATATATATATATATATATGTATGTAAGCTTTTATAATAAAGATAGTATACAACCCGTTCAAACGTCAACAAAAAATACGACAATCTTCGTATCTAGTGGTGATTTCCACAGATTACTCTTATTCTGGTACAAGAGCATACATTATAACCCGTGGGGTGTACGGGAAATCACGATTTCACTAAATTTAAAATTTCTTGATAGTTTGAAAGAACCCTTTCTGACAATAACTATATACGGCTTTTATAGGCAAATAAAGGGACTGCAGGATCTGCCGAAGCATTTACGTCTCTTTTTTTCTTCATAATGTCACCACGATTACATCGGCCATTTTCACTTGGCATACAAATCCGTAAGTATAATAATACTTTTTTGACATTTTGCTGACCGTGCATCTCAGTATATTTATCTCAGTATTTAACCAACTTGATGCACAAAATTTGGTTAAATACTGAAATAAATATAAAAATAGTGTGCTAAAAGGGAACAGTACTACACGAGAATTTCAATTCTCTTGGTGTTCTCTTTTAGGGAACACAGATTTTTGTAAGTGTACAAAAATACGCCCTTCGCAGGGGGCAAAATAGGAATATATTAATCAGAATTTGTCACTGTCGACTCCTTTAATATCCTCTCCTATAGGTCTTCATATGTACTATCTATCATCCATGCTGTATCTGTTTCTATAAGAATGATTTTGGTTCCTTGGTCCTTTCGTTGCTTGCTTTGTCGGTTACTTGAGTTTCACGCATTTCTAGTGAAAGTGTTGGAGGTTTTAGAGCTGCCTCTGACCCTAAGAGTCGAGGATCCGTTCTCATTAAGGTTGCTGGAATTATCTACAAAAACTAAAACTCACAATCAACATAAGGCTGACAACAAGAGTGTGCGCTTGCAATGTTTGCACAAAGTATGTTCCGTCGTGGTGAATTACCGGCTAAACAACAGTATCTTATCAGACTTCAGTACACACGTCGTAATGTAAAAAAACAGAGGATAGGCACAAGTCTGTCAAATTGGCAATACATTGGGAGATATCGGTAGCATGGACGTACGCAAAACACTATCATTTTTAGTACGTATACTTCAAAAATCTTGCAGTTTCCGTGCAATATACTAGTCTAATTTGTACTAATTTTGCAATTATTAATGCCTGGATGTTGTCAAGGTTTTGAAAAACAGTTATACAGATTTTAAATATCCTTAGGTCTCTTGTAACCGGACAATATATTATACACTTTACATACATTTTTATATATTTTTATTGTAAAAGGCTGAGATGTCCAACCTCATGGACAACAGTGTTGCTGCATACGTTTCCGTGTTCATCTAAACAGACCATACGATGGCCCACATTTGGGCCCAAAGTTAGTCGTCACATATTACACGATTGTAAAGTAACATGTTGCGTCTGATTGTGAATATCAACATGTACTGAGAACAACAGAGGAGTTTAAGAACGGCGTTCTTCCGACCGGGCTTAATCATTTCATTTATCACAATTTTACTGTGAGCGAGCAATTCTCGTAACAAAACTTTCAATGAATTCAGCTGTAAAAAATTCAATTTTAAGTTTCATGAATCACCAACAGGAAATTATTATAGATGGAGCTGAGGATAAGATTGAAGCAGTGTAATATTGCAGAAAAGGAAACAGCTAGTAATAAATAAATACGGAGACTTATCTAATATCCTATTGATTTCTCTCTGTACGAGGAATGTAGCGTTGTTATTAATGAAGTTCAAAATCATTTAGAGATTTAGTTAGGAAACAGAAAGAGTGAGATAAAGGAATCATGTAACGCGAACATTCTGTATTGAATAGGAGAAAACAAAGGAAAACAGATAAAGTAAGGAGGGTGATAAAAAGTAAGTGGATAGGGAGAGACGAAGCACAATGGCAACAACTTGGCACATTGAAGAAACAGTAAAAATGGAGGAAGGACAAAAAAAAGGGACAGTAAATGGGCATGAAAGAGGAAGTAAATTTTCCCCGGCAAGTGTTTCATTTCACGTCGAGGGATGCAGCAACCGGAAAGATCGCGCCGACGAAGAGTACAAGAAACCCATCGTTTAGCATGTCAGCGACAACGTGCGACAGGCCGGCAGCGTCAGGATTTTCTTTACATCTTATTAAATAGAAAGAAACTGCTTTATATCTGTTCAAATAAGCATACGTATATACAGACAGCTACAGATGGACAGTTTACATAAATACAAAAATATCTGAGAGAGATAGATTCGCAATCAATACATCATTGCGCAAATAATTAATCCCAGTGAAGTTTCTTTCTAACTTTTACTATTTGTCTTAAGACCTTGATAATTTGTACCTCTTACCAAATATCACGATGGCAGTCTAGCAGAAGGGGCTTAGAATTGTCACACGAGGGATTAAGAAAAAAATTTACGAAGATATATATATATATATATAAGAAAACATTCAAAAACCCTGGCGTAGGAGGAGACGGTAAAGAAGCGAACTCTAATACAATATTCGTTAGGTTGTAATTTGTAGCTACACAACTGTTACAGCGT
>Ga0136643_10006638_pt1 | contig 16594 bp, 4 predicted proteins | sample TergutLab28metaG_FD_96883 | JGI IMG/M metagenome (GOLD analysis project Ga0136643, IMG submission 96883) | Labiotermes labralis P1 segment gut microbial communities from Petit-Saut dam, French Guiana - Lab288 P1 (version 3) (version 3) | ecosystem: Host-associated > Arthropoda: Insects >... | reverse complement strand
GCACGCCTCAAGTCAGCCTACACAACACAACAAGTACTCGCTAGCTCCTGAAGATGGACGTATTAACGTCTGAAACATGTTGAGCAATATATAATAAAGCAAGTGTCATCTAGTCGGTCAACCGTTATTCAAATATTATCAATGTCTGACAAAATTTGCCTTAACAATTTGCGGGAGAATAAGAGTGATTGTACACAGCATGTGTCCTAAAATTTTACTGTCATATTCTAATAAACCAAAATGGTCAGCTATTTACTCCGCTACTTGCTCAAACTGTCCACTTCCCACCATCTTTCCTTCTTTACGTTCATTGTCGCTATCTTGCGATCAGTCTATATTTACAAGAAATGCAGGCAATAAGGCACTGAATGGGAACCTTCACAGCAATAAGCATTTTGATTTCGGTTTCTTATACATGAAGATCTTCTTCTTCCTCCTGTTCTTTCGTCCTTATGGATAGGAATGTATGTGATAACTTATTCCGGCATTTTAATGTATAAATATCACATAGAGTAAAAAAAAAGAGAAATTGAAATTCAAGCATGTTCTTGATAAAAAATTCGACAGAAACAAGTCGAATATTACGTGTTGGAGGTTTATACTTACGCGTCTTATTTATCTACACGTCGTTATCCCGCTGACATCCAGCAAGTTGTATTTTTGTAGAACAGATTATACCCTAGAGTCTGGGTCAAAGGAATCAGAGGAGGAGAAAAAAGCAGTGACTATTCACAGATATAATCCTACATTTTCCGTGGAAGGACAAAATAAGCGCAATAATTTTGTGATCAGGACTGGATATGAGTGGTTCTCAAAGTGTGGTCCACAAAACCATAAAACGTTGGTGACTTTTTGTCTTCCTGTTATTACGCTAGGATAACAAATAAATTGTTTTGAATATTTTTAGTGCCTTACAAAAATTGTGTCTGAAATAATGACATAATTCACTGTAACGTCTACAAGTAAAACAAAGTTTATTCCTTTAAATTTTAATACTCTTTGTTTTATTGCCATTAATGCAAGGAAAACATAATTTTTAATGGATTCTAATGTTGCCTTGATGAAGATTTTAGTGCTTAAGTATGTTTTTGTAATTATTAGAAACTTGAAACATTACCGATAATTGTACCTTGAATTCCCGAGTGAAAATAACCATGGAAACAAGTCTGCAGAATAACTGCGAGATTTAAACGGGTACGCGGTACATGACGTAATGAGATAAACGGCTCCGGACTGAGCCGTGGCCAAAACACGAATCCGTTACCCACAAAATATAAGAAATTATTACCACTACCTAATGAAATTCGTTTGAATTCTACTGAAATCTACATTAAAATGAAAGGTGCAGCAAATACTAGCAATATCGCGGGGTTGTTTTGGAAGACCTACCCTCGACGTGAACCACATTCTAGGACTACGATACGTCCTTTTCTCCCAGAATATGTCCTGTTTTTCGACCCAAAATAATTTCCTGGAGGCAGGTTGTTGAATTTGTAGAAATATCCGTGTTTCCACTATTTGTCACTTCTTAAGTTTGGGTATATTGCAATGGTGCTAAAATACACAACACACATCTAATAACTTTTTAAAGAAATATATAATTATTAATAATATATTGTTGTTGCTGTCAGTCAAAAAGTAAAAAAAGAAAAATGAACACGCTATTCAGACCTCGGAATGCCTCGGAAAGCGTCGGTGCGAAGATCTTGAATTACTTGAGCTCAGTGAAAAACATGGTTAAGAAAAGGTTCACTCACAAACTCTTACCCAAGAACTACTAGCACAGAAACTTAGAAAGAGGTCTGATGAAAACCTCGAGAAGTTTTGTTTTGGAATAAATTGTAACTACGTAGCGCAGGTTTAAAGAATATTTAGAGAAGAGGGTGAAATCTGTGAAAGATTCCGCATTTTACGGTCATGACACTTAATAAGCCACCAAAATGGAACGATAGAGAACTATCTGTCTAGTTCTTGATGGAGTGCAAATTCTTGTCCAAGTCAGTCATCTGCAAAAATCGTGGAAAGTCGCTGCAACGATGAAGATATCACCAGTTTTCTAGCACACCAAAAGAAGAAAACCAGAACACTTGCCACTTCCACCAAGTTTTTTTTTTAATATTTCACAGATATTTGCCATTCTCCTTCATAATGCAGACGCACATCAACTTTCTCTTTGACGCAAGGTGGTGGACAAAGGACAGAAACACTTTGATCTTCCACCGCTTAGAGGGCTTTTATTCTTACAGTACATTCTCAACGACAATTTTTGAAGAGATTTCCAAACCGCCCTGAAAAAAAGTTCACAACTACTAGACAACATTCGAGGTACAGAGAGTAAGAGTGGGCACATATGAATGTAGGCGACAAGAGATGTGTCGAAAATGCTTTTAATTTTGTATCCTTTGTTAATATAATTGTGATCGTTTGTCCTCCCTTGAAAACTCCCTTCCGCCAATACTGTCGACATGTGGTGAATATTCTCTATCCCTGTGATGGGTATATGGTAACGCTAACATACACCCACAAAGTACAAGAAGTATTACCTCTGAGCTAATATGCTCAGTTTTATTACTAATAAATTTTACATTAAATTGAAACGTACAGGAAATACTCAGTTATTATACCAACTACTGTACATATATAAAATTTATAAAATTTACACATTAAAACATAAAAAACGCTCCGACATGTTTCGGTCCTAAGACCATCATCAGGGAGCTATATATTCCTTGCTAAAGTCACACTAGAAATAGTCACAGTTTAATTTCGTTGTACAAGTTGTGTGTTGTGGCAGCATGCCGTGTTGTGTAATGTTATTTTGCGAAGAGTCCCCTGCTCACGCAACGAAGCACAGAATGCACATCCGTAGCAGGGTATTCTTCGCAACATAACATTACACAACACGGCATGCTGCCACAATACCCAAGTGGTACAGCGAAATTAATATGACTTTTTACAGTGACTTTAGCAAGGACGATATGGCTCCCTGATGATGGTCCTAAGACCGAAACATGTCGGAGCGTTTTTAATGTTTTAATGTGTAAATTTTATAAATTTTATATATGTGCAGTAGTTGGTATAATAATTGAGTAAATCAATAATTACAATTACAATATCATATGTTTTGTGCATTTTCTGTTATCATGTTCTAACCCTTCTGTTCCTTCGTTCTTGTGGGCAAGGTAACGGCAATATCTTGTTTGCCACATTACGTAACATATCCGGCCTGCCTGAAGATGAACATCTCCCACACTCAAACAGACTCCTACATGTGAAAGTACGTTAATATTGAGAACATGTGACAATGAATTCCATTTGCCCGACACTCCACAATAACTATGTGGTCTGTGACTAACGTAAGTTCACAACCAATAAGCACCGTCGCCTATTATTTCCATATAATATACACATAATTCCGTATTCTATTCTATAAACCATTTTATGGGTATTCCAAATCTTAATGCTCACTGGGTCGACTGGACACTTTGCGTCGCCCAAGGCGTTTAGAATTGAGGACTAGTTGAATACTTTAAATGACCATAAAACTAATGTTCAGTATAAGCTAAAGGAAGGTTTTCGTTACTGGGTGGGCATGGCGGTGTCTGAGAGATAATTCCTCGAAACAACACACATATCGTCTCCTATTCACAAAGAGACGAATCTGGCCTCTTCACATGATTCCCAACGTTCGGGTGTCACAAATAGTAGTTATAAATCTTCGAATTTGCGCGCTAGAAGGACCATAAATGTCCTTAAAACGTTAAATTCCAGCACCATACGGCATCCTTTCGGACTAAAAGGAAATAAAACAGAGGAGAAATAATATTCAAATGGACTCTGGAGTCTGGATACCGCTCCGCTAAAAATAACCAAGGACTGACGTACTATTATGATAGCAAAATTCTTCTAAAGGGCAACCAAAATGGCTGTTCAACATTTCCTAGAAACTTAATGTTTGTACAACCTCATAGGTGACAAAGAGAAAGACCTGCGCATGTTGACATAAAAGGGCGTTAACAGTACAAGCTGCTGTTCCGCAATGTAAATACATTTTGTGACGTCAGAACCTCCCGTCCAGTAGGAAAATTAAACCAAATGAACTTCCCGGTTATTTCACTTTCAAGGTCACTTTGTGCAGTATTACAAAACACTGTAAGTATAGTGACTTAACATTTTTACAGTAAGTTTAGTACATAGATGGAGATGATGTATAACCAATTGACTAAGCAAGTGTGTCATTCGCTGACTCTTGGCAGACGTTGTTAATCGTCAGACAGCACCAGCACGCACATACTACGTACATTCACATACTTCCGTCGATTGCAGACTTCCCCTTTCCCACTAGAGACAGTGTAGTAATCACATAATATTTAAGTGACGTAGAGCCCTAAACTCTTCCAGCCCCAGGTGTGCGAGTTCAAATCCCACTTGGTGCATGGAAGTAAGCCAACGACAGCCTTGCAGTGTGCTCTCCTGTGTGGGCTGAACTACAACGATACTCCGCTAACCTTCCCACCAGGAATCATGTCCCCAAAATTAATTTTGAATCAAAACATGTTAGAGGGCCTAATGCAAGACAACTACTAAACGAAGTTCATCTCATGACCCTATACACGTTATTCATGTATCTTAAAAATATTACATATAAATCACATAATCCTCATTCGTCTCGCAAATGGGCGTTTTGACATTTTTTCATCCCTGAATCTAACGAGAAAGTATCACAGAACATATTATCCATATCGTGGATGGATTTTTACTCCATCCATATTTGTAGAATGCCGCCCAAGTACGCGTGTAATAAGAACAATAAAACGGTTCATTTCATTTCAGGTTTTAACGCCCAGACAGAACACCGAAGGGTCAATTAAATCGCCAGAACAATTACACAAGTACAACACAATTATGCAAACACACACAAAAACAAAAAGTGTGAGTACTGACTCAACACCGTAATAAAATATTTACAAGTTTAAATAAAATTCTAACACAAAATAATAATAATAACAATAATAATAATAATCTTTACATAGCAACACGAAAGCAGATTTGCAGCTGGTGTTGTTGGGAAGTAACAAACACATAAATAAATAAATAAACGTATTCGTAAAACAGGACACAAAAGCATGCACTAAAATCACACGCGCAAACTTCCGATATTGGATTTTCCCAAAGAATATTCATGGAATAATCAAACTGTGTTCATCTCACGACGTTAGTGTCACGTTACATTAATTCCCTACAGCCCAAATACCCATCTACAATGAAGTTTTTACCATACACAGAACAAACTGCATACAAAATTCTTTCTTTATGCAGTTTAAAAGTACGGGACGACTAACGACAGCAACCGAGTCAGATGAGAATCCTCAGTGAGTACACGAGAAGAATTCTGATAAAATAGCCTCATACTATGGCATCAGCACTTACTCAATTTAACTCACGTCGTCAAAATAAGTAGAGTTATTCCCAAGATTTGTCTTTCACTTGTTCTACCCTCTAGTTTTAGTATTGCTGTTCAAGAACTTCCCCACCAAAATTCTGTACGCAATTTTAGCTTCGCCATTTTAATTGTACATCCAGCTCACTGTAGCCTTCCAGTTTTCAATTACATATTGTGTTAAACATCAAAATACTGTATCATGCCGAATTTGAGACTCTCACAGTGGTGCCGACAAAGAGTCAAGTCGCATGGAACGCAACGAAGTGTCCATTGATAGGAAAGACGTCGTCTTGTGCTGCGTAGATCCTGAAGCTGGAGGCAGCAGGCTCCTTAAAAACACTGGATAGTATTTAGCAGTCAACACTGTGCCATATCCCGAAACTCTCCAATCATTATCTAAAACGCATTTTATATTATTTTGTGTATAGAGGCACAATAATATAACGCTAGGATAAGATGGACTTTCGGCGCCGGGTCTGTAGGCAAACTGCGCGGCTGGACGGACACAGAAGTTATCTCATTTAGCGTTAGGTGGAACCCACAAAGAACGTTCAAGATGCTGAACGATAAGGAAAAACAAGATTGTTTCCAATTTCATTTGTCTACGAACCCAATCATAAGCGTAAAGAGACTGAAGATCAGAAGTGTGTTCTTCTGGGCTATTACGAAAAGAGTAGTGGTAACTCCTTCCCGACGTTTCGGGGCAGCCTATCGGTCCCATCTTCAAAGGTAAAGATCATTGACCCTTGAATATGGGACCGATAGGCTGTCGCGAAACTTGGTAAGTAATTACCACTACTCGCTGGGTAACAGTCCCGAAGAGTGTAGTTCTCATGTACTTCGGGATGGAAGCCTGAAATCGCGTAGACTGAAGATCGTTAGAAATAGACAGTTTGGGCGTTCAAGCTTGACACCTTTCGAATACAAGTCCAGAGTGTCACAGATGTACTACCCTGAAATAAATAGCTCCCAGTAAACACCGTGGTAATTATCAGATCATGAAATGTAGGTATGAATTCGTATCAAACGCGATGTAGCCATCCTCTTCATTGCATCTCACGGAACGGTATCGGCTCCGCAACATCCAGTGAAAATTTGTACCGTTATTCAAAACTACATTGCATTAACTCATGGCGCTTCATTGGTCTTTTAACGTTAGTAGTGACGCATATTCACACAGCGCCTGCCACTTCAGCGGGGTATTGATCTGGGACTTCAGAATTGAACATGCACTCGAATATTGGAATCGGCGGACACTTCTGTCCAGAGCTGAGGAATGTGCGGCTTGTATGAGATTACAGTAAAATGTTCAAATTTAACGGCTGAAGTAATATCCCATTCCGCTTCATACATCCTAGGTTCTTGTGAAAAACGTTTCATGTTCTTGTAATACCTCCTTGAAGATTTAAACAGCTCGTATTTAACTCCGTGTAGAGTCGTTCTTGGCGTCTCGAGAGGTCGTAAGCCAGTCAAGAATTTCCCCACATCTCATGGAAACCGAAGCTGCAATATCGTGTTCGTAAGGGCCCGCCACTTTTCTAAGTCCTGAGCCAGACGAATCCAGTCCACATCTTCCCACATCGTTTCCTTAAGATATATTTTAAATAGTATTCTTCCAGAGACGCCTAGGTCTCCCAAGCAACACACTGGTCCAGATTCTAAATATAAAACTGAAAACGGATCATGTGATATTTCTAAACGCACTCGTATCTGAGTTGAATTTTTCGTGTGTACTCACAGTTCTATTAAGAAATTTACAGAAAAAAATGCATTTATTTGTAAATTTTCCTTGTTCTTGATATACTTTAATACTATCTAAACAAAGTTTATTTACTGTTCTAACGAAATTAGGGGAGGAATACATAAAATAAAGACCCTCTACGAGATCCGACATTCTGAGGGCGGTGACTGTGAAGATTACTGTCTTCTCGGATGAACACCGTGTAGTTAGACGGGCAAGTTTCGGCGTTTCGCTTGATGCAGTGGTTATTATTATTATCCGAAATTCCTTTACAAAATGGAACGTTTATTTACGATTACTGGACAAGAAATTCTAGGGAAAGGACACAGCAATATAATAATAATAATAATAATAATAATAAATTCTCACTGGTCAAGTTGTAATTAGAGCGTAAGGAGGAGAGAAAGAGTGAGCCGACTTCAGTATAATTAATTAGTCATGACTCTGCCCTAATAATAACACAAGATACTCTAACAGTCGCCTTGGGTGATGTTATTTCACCTAATGTTCAGTAGGAAATGAGACAGCAGCATCTCTCAGGTAACAAAAACATTTCGTATTTCAAATACAATTATACACGATCTACATAATTTACAACGCGCCTGTTACGAACCTTTAAGAATATGTTTAAATCACCTAAAATTTTAATTAATTATATCAACACTACACTCATTAGTAAATCTATACTACAGACACAATTTCAGCCCAACTAACACCACGTATTTTCTATCGACCATTTTTTACTTGTCGCGTGGGGGCTTACAAATTGAGGAATCCTGCAAATTTTACAAACATTTCAGCCGAGTAATGAATTGTTCCTATCTATAACTTTATTTTCTGTGATAAAGAAAATTATACAGAATCATGATTATTGCATTAAGATATGTTGTTTACAAGCAAACTCACTTCCTACTGCATTACTGTAAAGTTTATACTTGTGTGACCGTGTATCATTGATACAATAATGTAAACAGCCAACTAGATGCAAAAAAAAACAAATTTTATTGATAATTACAATCAGCTCAAAACGTTTCGGGCAATAATTTCGCCCATCCTCAGGAGCACTAGACTGTGTTTACAGCTTGCAATATAAAGCACCGACGATGCTGCCTGCAGGCAGCATCGTCGGTGCTTTATATTGCAAGCTGTAAACACAGTCTAGTGCTCCTGAGGATGGGCGAAATTATTGCCCGAAACGTTTTGAGCTGATTGTAATTATCAATAAAATTTGTTTTTTTTTGCATCTAGTTGGCTGTTTACATTATTGTATCAATGATACACGGTCACACAAGTATAAACTTTACAGTAATGCAGTAGGAAGTGAGTTTGCTTGTAAACAACATATCTTAATGCAATAATCATGATTCTGTATAATTTTCTTTATCACAGAAAATAAAGTTATAGATAGGAACAATTCATTACTCGGCTGAAATGTTTGTAAAATTTGCAGGATTCCTCAATTTGTAAGCCCCCACGCGACAAGTAAAAAATGGTCGATAGAAAATACGTGGTGTTAGTTGGGCTGAAATTGTGTCTGTAGTATAGATTTACTAATGAGTGTAGTGTTGATATAATTAATTAAAATTTTAGGTGATTTAAACATATTCTTAAAGGTTCGTAACAGGCGCGTTGTAAATTATGTAGATCGTGTATAATTGTATTTGAAATACGAAATGTTTTTGTTACCTGAGAGATGCTGCTGTCTCATTTCCTACTGAACATTAGGTGAAATAACATCACCCAAGGCGACTGTTAGAGTATCTTGTGTTATTATTAGGGCAGAGTCATGACTAATTAATTATACTGAAGTCGGCTCACTCTTTCTCTCCTCCTTACGCTCTAATTACAACTTGACCAGTGAGAATTTATTATTATTATTATTATTATTATTATATTGCTGTGTCCTTTCCCTAGAATTTCTTGTCCAGTAATCGTAAATAAACGTTCCATTTTGTAAAGGAATTTCGGATAATAATAATAACCACTGCATCAAGCGAAACGCCGAAACTTGCCCGTCTAACTACACGGTGTTCATCCGAGAAGACAGTAATCTTCACAGTCACCGCCCTCAGAATGTCGGATCTCGTAGAGGGTCTTTATTTTATGTATTCCTCCCCTAATTTCGTTAGAACAGTAAATAAACTTTGTTTAGATAGTATTAAAGTATATCAAGAACAAGGAAAATTTACAAATAAATGCATTTTTTTCTGTAAATTTCTTAATAGAACTGTGAGTACACACGAAAAATTCAACTCAGATACGAGTGCGTTTAGAAATATCACATGATCCGTTTTCAGTTTTATATTTAGAATCTGGACCAGTGTGTTGCTTGGGAGACCTAGGCGTCTCTGGAAGAATACTATTTAAAATATATCTTAAGGAAACGATGTGGGAAGATGTGGACTGGATTCGTCTGGCTCAGGACTTAGAAAAGTGGCGGGCCCTTACGAACACGATATTGCAGCTTCGGTTTCCATGAGATGTGGGGAAATTCTTGACTGGCTTACGACCTCTCGAGACGCCAAGAACGACTCTACACGGAGTTAAATACGAGCTGTTTAAATCTTCAAGGAGGTATTACAAGAACATGAAACGTTTTTCACAAGAACCTAGGATGTATGAAGCGGAATGGGATATTACTTCAGCCGTTAAATTTGAACATTTTACTGTAATCTCATACAAGCCGCACATTCCTCAGCTCTGGACAGAAGTGTCCGCCGATTCCAATATTCGAGTGCATGTTCAATTCTGAAGTCCCAGATCAATACCCCGCTGAAGTGGCAGGCGCTGTGTGAATATGCGTCACTACTAACGTTAAAAGACCAATGAAGCGCCATGAGTTAATGCAATGTAGTTTTGAATAACGGTACAAATTTTCACTGGATGTTGCGGAGCCGATACCGTTCCGTGAGATGCAATGAAGAGGATGGCTACATCGCGTTTGATACGAATTCATACCTACATTTCATGATCTGATAATTACCACGGTGTTTACTGGGAGCTATTTATTTCAGGGTAGTACATCTGTGACACTCTGGACTTGTATTCGAAAGGTGTCAAGCTTGAACGCCCAAACTGTCTATTTCTAACGATCTTCAGTCTACGCGATTTCAGGCTTCCATCCCGAAGTACATGAGAACTACACTCTTCGGGACTGTTACCCAGCGAGTAGTGGTAATTACTTACCAAGTTTCGCGACAGCCTATCGGTCCCATATTCAAGGGTCAATGATCTTTACCTTTGAAGATGGGACCGATAGGCTGCCCCGAAACGTCGGGAAGGAGTTACCACTACTCTTTTCGTAATAGCCCAGAAGAACACACTTCTGATCTTCAGTCTCTTTACGCTTATGATTGGGTTCGTAGACAAATGAAATTGGAAACAATCTTGTTTTTCCTTATCGTTCAGCATCTTGAACGTTCTTTGTGGGTTCCACCTAACGCTAAATGAGATAACTTCTGTGTCCGTCCAGCCGCGCAGTTTGCCTACAGACCCGGCGCCGAAAGTCCATCTTATCCTAGCGTTATATTATTGTGCCTCTATACACAAAATAATATAAAATGCGTTTTAGATAATGATTGGAGAGTTTCGGGATATGGCACAGTGTTGACTGCTAAATACTATCCAGTGTTTTTAAGGAGCCTGCTGCCTCCAGCTTCAGGATCTACGCAGCACAAGACGACGTCTTTCCTATCAATGGACACTTCGTTGCGTTCCATGCGACTTGACTCTTTGTCGGCACCACTGTGAGAGTCTCAAATTCGGCATGATACAGTATTTTGATGTTTAACACAATATGTAATTGAAAACTGGAAGGCTACAGTGAGCTGGATGTACAATTAAAATGGCGAAGCTAAAATTGCGTACAGAATTTTGGTGGGGAAGTTCTTGAACAGCAATACTAAAACTAGAGGGTAGAACAAGTGAAAGACAAATCTTGGGAATAACTCTACTTATTTTGACGACGTGAGTTAAATTGAGTAAGTGCTGATGCCATAGTATGAGGCTATTTTATCAGAATTCTTCTCGTGTACTCACTGAGGATTCTCATCTGACTCGGTTGCTGTCGTTAGTCGTCCCGTACTTTTAAACTGCATAAAGAAAGAATTTTGTATGCAGTTTGTTCTGTGTATGGTAAAAACTTCATTGTAGATGGGTATTTGGGCTGTAGGGAATTAATGTAACGTGACACTAACGTCGTGAGATGAACACAGTTTGATTATTCCATGAATATTCTTTGGGAAAATCCAATATCGGAAGTTTGCGCGTGTGATTTTAGTGCATGCTTTTGTGTCCTGTTTTACGAATACGTTTATTTATTTATTTATGTGTTTGTTACTTCCCAACAACACCAGCTGCAAATCTGCTTTCGTGTTGCTATGTAAAGATTATTATTATTATTGTTATTATTATTATTTTGTGTTAGAATTTTATTTAAACTTGTAAATATTTTATTACGGTGTTGAGTCAGTACTCACACTTTTTGTTTTTGTGTGTGTTTGCATAATTGTGTTGTACTTGTGTAATTGTTCTGGCGATTTAATTGACCCTTCGGTGTTCTGTCTGGGCGTTAAAACCTGAAATGAAATGAACCGTTTTATTGTTCTTATTACACGCGTACTTGGGCGGCATTCTACAAATATGGATGGAGTAAAAATCCATCCACGATATGGATAATATGTTCTGTGATACTTTCTCGTTAGATTCAGGGATGAAAAAATGTCAAAACGCCCATTTGCGAGACGAATGAGGATTATGTGATTTATATGTAATATTTTTAAGATACATGAATAACGTGTATAGGGTCATGAGATGAACTTCGTTTAGTAGTTGTCTTGCATTAGGCCCTCTAACATGTTTTGATTCAAAATTAATTTTGGGGACATGATTCCTGGTGGGAAGGTTAGCGGAGTATCGTTGTAGTTCAGCCCACACAGGAGAGCACACTGCAAGGCTGTCGTTGGCTTACTTCCATGCACCAAGTGGGATTTGAACTCGCACACCTGGGGCTGGAAGAGTTTAGGGCTCTACGTCACTTAAATATTATGTGATTACTACACTGTCTCTAGTGGGAAAGGGGAAGTCTGCAATCGACGGAAGTATGTGAATGTACGTAGTATGTGCGTGCTGGTGCTGTCTGACGATTAACAACGTCTGCCAAGAGTCAGCGAATGACACACTTGCTTAGTCAATTGGTTATACATCATCTCCATCTATGTACTAAACTTACTGTAAAAATGTTAAGTCACTATACTTACAGTGTTTTGTAATACTGCACAAAGTGACCTTGAAAGTGAAATAACCGGGAAGTTCATTTGGTTTAATTTTCCTACTGGACGGGAGGTTCTGACGTCACAAAATGTATTTACATTGCGGAACAGCAGCTTGTACTGTTAACGCCCTTTTATGTCAACATGCGCAGGTCTTTCTCTTTGTCACCTATGAGGTTGTACAAACATTAAGTTTCTAGGAAATGTTGAACAGCCATTTTGGTTGCCCTTTAGAAGAATTTTGCTATCATAATAGTACGTCAGTCCTTGGTTATTTTTAGCGGAGCGGTATCCAGACTCCAGAGTCCATTTGAATATTATTTCTCCTCTGTTTTATTTCCTTTTAGTCCGAAAGGATGCCGTATGGTGCTGGAATTTAACGTTTTAAGGACATTTATGGTCCTTCTAGCGCGCAAATTCGAAGATTTATAACTACTATTTGTGACACCCGAACGTTGGGAATCATGTGAAGAGGCCAGATTCGTCTCTTTGTGAATAGGAGACGATATGTGTGTTGTTTCGAGGAATTATCTCTCAGACACCGCCATGCCCACCCAGTAACGAAAACCTTCCTTTAGCTTATACTGAACATTAGTTTTATGGTCATTTAAAGTATTCAACTAGTCCTCAATTCTAAACGCCTTGGGCGACGCAAAGTGTCCAGTCGACCCAGTGAGCATTAAGATTTGGAATACCCATAAAATGGTTTATAGAATAGAATACGGAATTATGTGTATATTATATGGAAATAATAGGCGACGGTGCTTATTGGTTGTGAACTTACGTTAGTCACAGACCACATAGTTATTGTGGAGTGTCGGGCAAATGGAATTCATTGTCACATGTTCTCAATATTAACGTACTTTCACATGTAGGAGTCTGTTTGAGTGTGGGAGATGTTCATCTTCAGGCAGGCCGGATATGTTACGTAATGTGGCAAACAAGATATTGCCGTTACCTTGCCCACAAGAACGAAGGAACAGAAGGGTTAGAACATGATAACAGAAAATGCACAAAACATATGATATTGTAATTGTAATTATTGATTTACTCAATTATTATACCAACTACTGCACATATATAAAATTTATAAAATTTACACATTAAAACATTAAAAACGCTCCGACATGTTTCGGTCTTAGGACCATCATCAGGGAGCCATATCGTCCTTGCTAAAGTCACTGTAAAAAGTCATATTAATTTCGCTGTACCACTTGGGTATTGTGGCAGCATGCCGTGTTGTGTAATGTTATGTTGCGAAGAATACCCTGCTACGGATGTGCATTCTGTGCTTCGTTGCGTGAGCAGGGGACTCTTCGCAAAATAACATTACACAACACGGCATGCTGCCACAACACACAACTTGTACAACGAAATTAAACTGTGACTATTTCTAGTGTGACTTTAGCAAGGAATATATAGCTCCCTGATGATGGTCTTAGGACCGAAACATGTCGGAGCGTTTTTTATGTTTTAATGTGTAAATTTTATAAATTTTATATATGTACAGTAGTTGGTATAATAACTGAGTATTTCCTGTACGTTTCAATTTAATGTAAAATTTATTAGTAATAAAACTGAGCATATTAGCTCAGAGGTAATACTTCTTGTACTTTGTGGGTGTATGTTAGCGTTACCATATACCCATCACAGGGATAGAGAATATTCACCACATGTCGACAGTATTGGCGGAAGGGAGTTTTCAAGGGAGGACAAACGATCACAATTATATTAACAAAGGATACAAAATTAAAAGCATTTTCGACACATCTCTTGTCGCCTACATTCATATGTGCCCACTCTTACTCTCTGTACCTCGAATGTTGTCTAGTAGTTGTGAACTTTTTTTCAGGGCGGTTTGGAAATCTCTTCAAAAATTGTCGTTGAGAATGTACTGTAAGAATAAAAGCCCTCTAAGCGGTGGAAGATCAAAGTGTTTCTGTCCTTTGTCCACCACCTTGCGTCAAAGAGAAAGTTGATGTGCGTCTGCATTATGAAGGAGAATGGCAAATATCTGTGAAATATTAAAAAAAAAACTTGGTGGAAGTGGCAAGTGTTCTGGTTTTCTTCTTTTGGTGTGCTAGAAAACTGGTGATATCTTCATCGTTGCAGCGACTTTCCACGATTTTTGCAGATGACTGACTTGGACAAGAATTTGCACTCCATCAAGAACTAGACAGATAGTTCTCTATCGTTCCATTTTGGTGGCTTATTAAGTGTCATGACCGTAAAATGCGGAATCTTTCACAGATTTCACCCTCTTCTCTAAATATTCTTTAAACCTGCGCTACGTAGTTACAATTTATTCCAAAACAAAACTTCTCGAGGTTTTCATCAGACCTCTTTCTAAGTTTCTGTGCTAGTAGTTCTTGGGTAAGAGTTTGTGAGTGAACCTTTTCTTAACCATGTTTTTCACTGAGCTCAAGTAATTCAAGATCTTCGCACCGACGCTTTCCGAGGCATTCCGAGGTCTGAATAGCGTGTTCATTTTTCTTTTTTTACTTTTTGACTGACAGCAACAACAATATATTATTAATAATTATATATTTCTTTAAAAAGTTATTAGATGTGTGTTGTGTATTTTAGCACCATTGCAATATACCCAAACTTAAGAAGTGACAAATAGTGGAAACACGGATATTTCTACAAATTCAACAACCTGCCTCCAGGAAATTATTTTGGGTCGAAAAACAGGACATATTCTGGGAGAAAAGGACGTATCGTAGTCCTAGAATGTGGTTCACGTCGAGGGTAGGTCTTCCAAAACAACCCCGCGATATTGCTAGTATTTGCTGCACCTTTCATTTTAATGTAGATTTCAGTAGAATTCAAACGAATTTCATTAGGTAGTGGTAATAATTTCTTATATTTTGTGGGTAACGGATTCGTGTTTTGGCCACGGCTCAGTCCGGAGCCGTTTATCTCATTACGTCATGTACCGCGTACCCGTTTAAATCTCGCAGTTATTCTGCAGACTTGTTTCCATGGTTATTTTCACTCGGGAATTCAAGGTACAATTATCGGTAATGTTTCAAGTTTCTAATAATTACAAAAACATACTTAAGCACTAAAATCTTCATCAAGGCAACATTAGAATCCATTAAAAATTATGTTTTCCTTGCATTAATGGCAATAAAACAAAGAGTATTAAAATTTAAAGGAATAAACTTTGTTTTACTTGTAGACGTTACAGTGAATTATGTCATTATTTCAGACACAATTTTTGTAAGGCACTAAAAATATTCAAAACAATTTATTTGTTATCCTAGCGTAATAACAGGAAGACAAAAAGTCACCAACGTTTTATGGTTTTGTGGACCACACTTTGAGAACCACTCATATCCAGTCCTGATCACAAAATTATTGCGCTTATTTTGTCCTTCCACGGAAAATGTAGGATTATATCTGTGAATAGTCACTGCTTTTTTCTCCTCCTCTGATTCCTTTGACCCAGACTCTAGGGTATAATCTGTTCTACAAAAATACAACTTGCTGGATGTCAGCGGGATAACGACGTGTAGATAAATAAGACGCGTAAGTATAAACCTCCAACACGTAATATTCGACTTGTTTCTGTCGAATTTTTTATCAAGAACATGCTTGAATTTCAATTTCTCTTTTTTTTTACTCTATGTGATATTTATACATTAAAATGCCGGAATAAGTTATCACATACATTCCTATCCATAAGGACGAAAGAACAGGAGGAAGAAGAAGATCTTCATGTATAAGAAACCGAAATCAAAATGCTTATTGCTGTGAAGGTTCCCATTCAGTGCCTTATTGCCTGCATTTCTTGTAAATATAGACTGATCGCAAGATAGCGACAATGAACGTAAAGAAGGAAAGATGGTGGGAAGTGGACAGTTTGAGCAAGTAGCGGAGTAAATAGCTGACCATTTTGGTTTATTAGAATATGACAGTAAAATTTTAGGACACATGCTGTGTACAATCACTCTTATTCTCCCGCAAATTGTTAAGGCAAATTTTGTCAGACATTGATAATATTTGAATAACGGTTGACCGACTAGATGACACTTGCTTTATTATATATTGCTCAACATGTTTCAGACGTTAATACGTCCATCTTCAGGAGCTAGCGAGTACTTGTTGTGTTGTGTAGGCTGACTTGAGGCGTGC
>Ga0136643_10006637_pt1 | contig 16595 bp, 11 predicted proteins | sample TergutLab28metaG_FD_96883 | JGI IMG/M metagenome (GOLD analysis project Ga0136643, IMG submission 96883) | Labiotermes labralis P1 segment gut microbial communities from Petit-Saut dam, French Guiana - Lab288 P1 (version 3) (version 3) | ecosystem: Host-associated > Arthropoda: Insects >... | reverse complement strand
GGCTGAGTGGACCCCGTTCCAGACCCACTACTACTCAGAAAATCTGGTAGCGCCGGGGATCGAACCCGGGACCTCTCTATCTGTAGCCAGAAACTCTGACCACTAGACCACAGAGGCGGTCCGGAGAATATATACCGTGTTTAACATATTCAGTATATACCGTGTTTAAAATATTCAGTACCTATATTTGTTTAATAAATATATAAAATGCAACTTTAGAGGTTAGCGGTGCGGTACGACCACTATAGTTGACATTAGGCGTCAAAAGGTTAAGTGACACTGGTTTGGGGGAATTTCAGCTTTGTCTGAGGAAGAATAAAAGAAGTCGTTTAATGCCTGTAGATTGCAACAGCTAAACTTGAATTCAATAGTTTCTAACATTTTAGGCGGCAAAAGTATATTGACCTCGGAGTCTCCCGCATATGAAGCTGAGGTAGCACACATTGTTCCATGTCTTCCACTACCACGTTACAGGCGTTAATTAGTATGAAATTGACAACACAAAATTTCAGTTAAAGGTATTGAATTTTAAAAAAGTTCTCTCTAGACGTTACACAATCTTAAACAAGCTTTTGCGGAAGAAAAATTCCAGTAAAAAAAATTAACGCACCGTCTTACTTCTTTCTCTTTATGTTTCCCACGACTCACCAAGCTGTATGTTTCTCTCGTCATGCCGGAGCCATGTACGGGCAGGCGCGCCAGTGCCCACACACACAACAGTTCAATCACTCAAATTTCTAAACGTTTTCAAATATACTTTGTATTTCCTTACATAAACACTTCAAGTCTCCAAATAAGACAGCTAAGTGGTCGACGACGTACTTAAGTACAATAGTATCTCCGTAAGGTGCTTTAAATTCAATTTCACAATTTCACCGTTTGGTTATCCTGAAGAAGGAAAGACTGAAACATCGGCCATTTAAATCCCTACAGCACCACCAAATACAAGACCGAATATAACAGCACGCCTTTGAACGTATCTGCAGTGCTGTTATTGCACAGAGCTTTCACGATAGCACTGACTGTGTTCATCCTTTGACTCTCTTTTGCAGGACTGCTTGTTGTGACGTTGTTTCGCTTTCGTAAAGTAACTGTGTGAGAGGTTTAATAGCTTTATTTACGAATACGGCGCCATGCACTCCAAAACAGATAGTGTTTATTGTGGAACGGTTCTGTAAACAAGAGACTGACATACGTGCTTAGAAATGACGGGCAATATTTTAAATTTCGCGATGCTCCGTCGAGACCTTGTGTAATGAGTTTTGTAGGAAAATTTGAAAAACCCAATTCCGTTTTAACCCTTTAAACGCCGAGTTAAATCACATCTGCCATCTGCTGGCATTATTTGCTCACCGTATTTTCCACGTTAGCGGGTTAAGGGTTAAATAAGGTCAAGTGTGTAAAGGAATGATGGACTGATAAACCGGTGCAGTATGAAGACGAAGGAGTTCATTGTGCAACGTATGACGGGCGAAGAAGCTCAATGAAACCCATGGAAGTCAGTTTCCCACACAAACTCACTAAAAAATTTCTCAAAGGAGCATTGACTTAGTACGCTTGTAGGAGTGTTCCACAGTCGCAAAATATTTTCACAATAAACAACCTCTAAGTGAACTCGCAGTAAGCGAACTGCAAGCAGAACAAATAGTTCTAAGGACAGTTAAGTTTTAAATAATAGTTCCGTGAATACCATTCAGTTTAAAGTTTAACTACAAAAGAAGGTTGGCACCCAAGCATATGGCTCAAACATTAACACATGCACAGTGGTTACCTGAGAAGTCACGTGACTATCAGTGCTTGTTACACCTTGAGAAACGTACAAAGGCAAGATATGATGAGAAAATAAACCAGGAACTTGATGGTGTTAGGAAAGTAACAACGTGTGAGAAGTAATTCACACTTACGACGAAAAGGGTGATTAACCTCTCTCCTTCAAGCAGCTGGACAGCATAATGTAAAGTGGAACGCATTCTGGATAAATTCGGCAGTACAGCTCTTCAGTATCACTAAGACATGCACCATATCGTGTGAAAATTCTATCAGCCTATCTAGGGTAGCCACAGAATACATAACACAGAAACTTACTGAAAAGCTTGCAGTTACTAGATCATTGGCTCATCCGGGGAGAGGGGGGGGGGCGGGAGCTGCCAGACTGCAGCCCCCAACACTCAATGTAAATTTAAAAAAAAAGATTTTGTACACAGAATGACATCAAACATTTTATCTGATTTCCAATTCCGCCGAAATCAGCCACTGAAATTGGTTGATGACAAGTGCATTGAAATTTTGAAAATAAAACAAAAACCTTACCATTATGTTGCCCTTTTTTTTTAATTCTAATTTTATCTGTAACCAAACAGTTGTCGGCTTCGACATTCTGAAGTGGGATTAGAAGAGCACATCGTTTTGATTCTTGTGCAGTCGAAATTCCATTAGGCCCTTTATTGGGTAATTGTTCAAAAACCTTAACGGCATTTTAAAATTATATTTTCAGTCCAGAGAGCTGGGAAAATAAGAAGTGGTTGCCACAACACGAAGGACTGAGGCAGGCTCGCACAACTGGTAGCTCGCGGACAACAAGTTGCTCGTCACACCACGTTATGTTGCCCGCGGTGGAATTTGGAACGAGAAAATTTATTTTAATCCTTTCCCTGGTAAAGCCAAGATAGAACACCGATCAAATTATGAAAACTTATAAGCTGTTTATTTATGGAGACACACATTACACTTTTAATTCACTTGGTATCCTACGTTGTGAATTGCATATTTATACATTTTCCTTGTTGGCGTACTAAAAAAAACCACACGTACAAACATATATATATATATACAACTAACGAACATTTATTCATTCTGCATTCTGTGTACTGAATTTTCATGTTGCCTGCATTCAAAACACAATTAGCCAAGTTGCCCGCAACACAAAAAAAAGGTTGTTTCTTGAAGAGTAGTACAAGTAAATGCGGTTAAAAACGGATCAAAACAAGTAAATACGAGAACATCAAATCTAATTAAAATAACACGAAACCCAAACAAATAAATTAGCCTAAAATAATAACAGCGATATTTACGCGAAATATCTTCTTGTCACGAACTCCGAAAGAACGTAAGTAAGTAAGTAAGTAAGTAAGTAAGTAAGTAGGTAAGTAAGTGATTCTTAACAAACAAACAGACAGACAGACAACAAATATTAACACAACACTGTACAATCGTTACATTAATTAGAACATTTTATCTCAGACTCTGTAATTAAGCAACGGAATACCCGGTACTCCTCATGCACAATATATACGTGTTAATACAAATCCTCGAGGCAACACGACGATTCAAGACCTTCAAATTTATAATTTTAACATTCTTAATTATACTAATAGTACAATTTCAACAACCACCCCAACAGTGGCAGTGACACAGCAACATGTATTGTATAAAATGTAAAATTGGTATCTCCATTATTAACACCAAATAATGCAATTGTATTCTATATGTTTACGATATTTAGTGGCCACAATATGAACAATGTTGGGCGAAACACGGTTCTTCAAAATAAATTAATAACACACATTAGTTGGGTTGACGGTATTAAATCCTTTATAAAAGAATAAATACACACTTGCGAAACGTAAATGTATAAGACTGGCTGAATGGGCTGGTCCTTCTCTACATCCACATGGATATTTAGGTCATGCCAAAAGAAGTCTTACAGGAACTAAAAAAATCAAAATAAATTAGACCTCGTGCTTTAAATTAGTTGAGTAATGGAACATGTAGTAATATCGACATATATATATATATATATATATGGAAGTGCGAAGTATGTTTTACTTAAATTCTAGATGCGCCCATGTACCTGATGGACAAGGAATTTACTGACTTTATAGCACCCTACTGTTTAACAGCAAGTTCACGAAAGCTGCTGAGGGCTGGACAATCACGTGTTCGATTTCCGGCAGAGTTGAGATACTGTTCTCTTTTGCAAAACGTCCAAATTGGCTCGAGGATCATCCAACCTCCTATCCAGTGGGTACACAGGGTTTTGCCCAGAAAGTGAAGTGGCCGTAGTGTAAAGCTGATCACTTAACTCCATTTTGAAGTTCTAAAGAAAGTGCAGATACATCTCCTGTCTTCATGGCGAGCAAACAGCCAAATTTACCGTTTAAATTACACTACATCCAGAGTCACTGAAATACAGTGCACACTTTTACATGTCGCGTGCTTTAAGATTCATTTTAATATTATCCTCCTACCACTACGAAAGCGCCGTCACTGCACTCAGGCCTTCCACCACCGGTACCCGGCTGTGTGACGTAACACATGACACTACCAGCGTCAAGTACTGTCTGTGGTAGAATTCTGGATAATTTCTTTGACAACTAGCCTTCACTCGTTACCTAAATGCACCAATAAGGGCAAGTCGGTTTGCACGTCATGTACGACAGTTTTCGATGGACTCACGAAGTTCCGTCTTACTGAATCGGACGTAGTAGAGGCAAATATAAGTCTTGAAAGGGTAGATTCACTGAATGACGCCAGAAAGACGTAAGTAAAAGAGTATCTCGAAGAGAGGGTGTCTTCTTCACCAAATGTTAGTACAATGACCAAAGAAGAAGGATGAGCAGGGTGGGGCATGTACGCATGAGGGGGAGATGAAAAACGCACAAAGCAAATTTGTCGGAAAAGGTGGGGGGAAGGCCCCAATTAGGAGTGGATGAAGAATCGTACTAAAATTAATTATTAGTAAATAAGGTTCATGAAAAGGTCCAGTGAAAGACTCCTGTAAAAGATAATGCAACTTCCGGCTCCCTAAAAAGCATAACAATTTCTGGATAGATAAGCAACTACTGTATAAGCTTCTAAAGAATACCTGGTCAGTGGACTCAGTTTATTAAACCTTCAAATCTTAGTGGTTGCTATATGCACCACAAGGTTTGCCGTAAAAAGTTGTGGGTTCTGCCCAACAGTGTGTTTATGTGTTTTATATCGTTTCGGAACAAACAGCGTTTATTTTCACATACAGCACTAACCGATCAGTTTTGTAACCAAGATGGAGAGTGGGGTGCGAACTGCATCTTGAAATGAATTCAGAACAATTTTCAGGCGCGTTCGCAAAATTACGAAAAGCGAATACTATCTGCGTCCTGTCTCTCTGTCTGTCTGTCTGTCTGTCCGTCCGACCGTTCATCCGTCTTTCTGTCCGTCCGCATGGAACAACTCGACTCCCACTGGACGGATTTTTATGAAATGTGATATCTGAGTATTTTTCGAAAATCTGTCCAAAAAATTCAAGTTTCATAAACGTCTGACAAGAATAAGGGGTACTTTACATGAAGACCGATACACATTTTTTTTATCATATCTCGCGAAAATCAAAACACATTATAAGACCATAACCTATCTTTTCGAACGTCGTGCCGTTTATGAGATATAGAATAATATTGTAGAGCAGGGTAGGCCAGAGATGACAATATTGTGTGTACGCATTGTATGCTTGATACCTAAAGCTACAAACGCATACTCATAATACGCATTATTTATTGCTTTTCCAATGCAACGGTGGTTGCACGAACGCGCTACGATGTTACGTCATAAGCACACTGCCCGTCTTGTTTCCTGTGTCTTCAAGCAAATGCTTAGATGGTTTCCAAGATTCCAAGTTGCTGATGCATGCTTCTCATGCAGCCCTCCCGATTTAAATTTATCAAATAAATCTCACTACTTTGAAGTAAAAGATAATTAAATCAACTTTTCAAATTATGCACTTTGGTGATGAGGAGTAATTAAAATTTTGCTGTCCTTATTTCAGGTCACAGCTGTTATCACTTTAGCGTCTTCTTCACACATCCTCGTTTTAATTCTACTCTTTACCAAAAGGACGAGCGGGTGAAGCTAGGGAACCTTCTAACAAAGGGATGCATTCCCCAGGGAACCTTCTAACAAAGGGATGCATTCCCCCTAATGTACAAAGTTAAAAGTTGGTTATTAAAGGGTATTTCGGTTTGTAAATACAGCACTGTCGTGCGTTCAGCGAATAAAGCCGACGACAGAGAGAGAGAGAACGGGAAGTAAAGAAGGAAGGACAAACAAACACAAAAGAAGCAAACAACAAAAAAAAGTACGAAAGGAAAGAAAAACTTCAGCAGGAAAATATGAAAAACAAACACAGAAAAGAAGAGGGAGAAACAGACAACAGCACATTAGGCGTGCTAAATAAATAAATGTAGATAAGCATGTTCTTCAATAAATATTTATCCCAGATTGTGATAAGTGACAACTAGTTTATTGTTTAATACCATAATTATCCAAGATATTACAGAGAAGCCACAGATCGTGTCAGGGTCCGTGAAAACAGAAGCAGTACTTACAAGGTCACTCCTCAGATATTGAGAAAGATAATTCAAACTTGTAGGCAGGTTCCGTGGTTTTCCATTCGGATCCTGGAATAATATTCTGATATCCACCACGACAGTCTCACTTCACATCTCTTCCTATTCACTACGGATGATCATCTTTCAGCATCTTCTGACATTGTATAAATTCTGTATCACAAAAATCGCCTTGAAGAAAACATTATCAAGAGTCACATCTGCTGTTGTATTTAACACACTTAATTAACTGGAAATTGTAATTTTATTTCAACTTCACATGAGTCTAGCACGCAAAATTAGGAGGCAATAACGCCCAATATGTAGGAAAAAAGCATGCCGAATGCTTGGCTGGAAGCGGATTTCAATTCATAGACTGTATTTAGTTCTACGACAGCTTTGAACGATAATTTAATAAACGCTGGGTTTGTGTTTCAAGAGCAGCTGAGTTACAGAACTTTGCTAAATAAGCAGCAATCGCATTGCTTTGTACAGTAATATTAATTGTCGTTCGGGTATCCAGTGTGGTTTCAGCGTCCGTATCAACCATGCGGCTGCGGTTCATATCCCGCTGTGTTTCATATGGCACAAATGTAACACCAGCCACGAAAAGGCAACGGCACCATGCCTGGGATACAAACGGCAAACTGCATGAGATACTGAAAGTAATACTTGGAAAGCAAAGTTACTGAATTAAAACTCATCCAAAATCACTCGGACCAAACAGCTGTTTACCTGCACAGAGAGATGGACACAAGAATGTTTCAAGCTATATTTGGGCCCCTAATTGTAACCTGGTCTATGTTTTCTTTCTTAGTCTTAGCTTTAACTTTAAATATAGAAGGTGAAGTGATCCCGTTACAGGCCCGGTGTGGCCCAGAGGGTGGGTAGAGGTATAGCTCTACTCTCCCATAACCGCGGCACTAGAAGGGGGGAGTGGTCAGCAGCATGCCCCGGCCGCACTTTACCCCCGGGAAAGATCCGGTACCAATTTTACAGGAGGCTAGGTGGGCCCCAGCGCCAGTCTGGGCGGGCGGAAAATCTCGTCCCCACCAGTATTCGATCCCGGATCGTCCAGCCCGTAATCAGTCACTATATCGACTGAGCTACCGGGTCCACTTAACTTTAAATATATACCGTATTGAAACAAAGAAACTACTGTTGTATTACCGTGTTTAAAAATACAGCGAACTAAAACGTCCCTGCAGAAAACTTGAAGTAAATACGATCTGTTGTTCCCGTTTCGTTGCATAGATGCGAGACTTGGTTTCCCCCGAGAGATAGCTTTGTTGCTGGTATTGAATAACGTAATACAGGAAGACACTGACTTGCGCCTCAGTTTTTCTTCCTGATAGAACAACCTTTACTTTTTTTTTTATTTTTTCGCCACCAATATTAGTTTCCGAGATACAGAGCATGACGGACGGAAAGACATTATGAATTACGTGGGGCCAACGGTTTACTTAAGGCTTATGACTATGTGTAGGACGCATCAGATTAATCTTTAAGAAAGTTCATAAACAATGCAAATACGTCACACAGGAAACTTCAGGCTGCTGACACACGAAAGGTAGTGCACAGAAACAAAGAATTCTTAGTGGTCACAAATTACAGCTCCTACCCACGACGGGATGTGACAGAAACGTAACTGCAAGAAGACACGACTTGTAAAATCTTATTAGAATGATGTACGTAACCTATGCGATTCCTCAGAAAAGAAACTACGGTAAATACAAATCATTTTTTCTTGGTACTGTTCTGACACTGGACCAGAGGGACCGAAGACAGCCACTCAGAACCTCAGTCGGTATACGGAAGCTCAAATTCAGCACACCTGCAACTGTATATATTACTACACAATATTCCGATAGTGCAAATAAAACAGTAGCAACAGGCCTGTTGTAATAGGAGGACGTTCATTGTAAGTTTATTGAAACTGAGCAGTTGATTGGTAAATTATGCAAGGAGAGAAGGGGGGGGGGCATATAAATACAACCACAATGCGGATTATGATAATGTTCGTTAACATTCTGTCACATTCTAAGAAAGCATAAATTAGGTAACATCATTCTTTTGTATTAGTTCAATTAACTTTCCTCTAATTATCCGATAAATACAACACCATCAATGCTTTAACATTCATATATTCCTCACATATACATGTTTCAGCGGACGAATGCGGCCACAATCAGGGGGTACTACGACTATATAAAAGGTAAATTGTGGAAGAGAAAAGCATACTGACAAGGTACAGGAATATTTCGAGATGAAAATTGCTAGTAAGATTTTCTAATGTAGCATAGCAATGGAAAGTTTTAATAACAACAAAATCCTGATGTCATTATCACACATCAGCAATTACTGTCAAGACAAAATCGATTTATAAAACACGCCAGCAGTAACTGCTTTAAAAAAAGGTGCCAGTTTTACAAAACATGTCGGGGGTTACTGCCATGACAGACGACACTGGCATTATAAAACACGTCAGGAGCCACTGCCATAAAAATAATAGCGGTATTAGAAAACACGTCAGCAGTTAATGCCATGACAAAAATGCGGGTATTATAGAACATGTCAGCAGTTACTGCCATGACAAAAATGCCGGTATTATAGAACATGTCAGCAGTTACTGCCATGACAAACTATGCCGGTATTATAGAACATGTCAGCAGTTACTGCCATGACAAAAATGCCGGTATTATAGAACAAGTCAGCAGTTACTGCCATGACAAAAATGCCGGTATTATAGAACATGTCAGTAGTTACTGCCATGACGAGAAATGCCTGCACTTTAAAACACTTCAGCAGGTACTTGCCAAAAACAAGCAATGCCATTATCATAAACCACATCGGCCGTTACTGCCATGACAAACAAAGCCTGTATTATAAATCAAGGTTTTATAAAACACATCAGCAGTTACTGCCATAATAAGTAACATTGGTAATATACGGTACGTTAGTAGTTTCTGTCATAACAAATAGTAATAGTATTTTTATATTCTCTGAAATGCCTTTGTACTGCTGAATTAGCAGGCACTGAGAGTTCGGACAGCAAACACCATACATCCAGCACACTTAGTAAAGAAACGCTGTCATGGATACAACTAACGACCCCACATGGCAAAAGAACCATTCACCAGGAAACAAGACCGCATACAGATACACTGAAAAAAAACCACACAATAGTTAAAACAGAAGTAAATTATTGTATGCCATAAGAAACCTGTAAAAGACCCCAAAAGATACATAAGGAAGCCCATGAAATTGAAACAAAAAGCTCGAAACAAATCGACCACGGTGTAACAAATTGTAACAAATACTCGTATAGAGGTTTTATTAGACGACGAACAGCAGCTATCTAATACTGCTATTATAAACAGCGTCAGCAGTCAGTTATCAATAAATACCACAAAAGAAAGTAGCGAATGGTTTAGGAAATGCTAATAAAATACCAATAATGATCGAATTTCCTTAAGTTTCAACGCGACTAAACAAGACATATCGGTTTGCATGTACAGTACCAGTAAACAAATAAAAACCACATATATCAAATTATATCTCAAGATGCACGATTTATTACGTATAACTACGTAACTTACCAAATATTTTAGCAGCTGCAGAACAGTTCCAGTCAAGGGTAACATCATAACCTCTAACTGAAGAGGTCATCTCTGCAGTGACTCTGTTCCTAGTATTTAACGACGGCCATATCCTGGTACTGAACTAAACTTCCTACTATGATGCTTAGCCATTGGTACAAATATTTACACACCAAACAGGGAAATTTATTGTACCGATACTTAAATTCTGCTTTCACTGATAGGAAGTAACAGGTTACATTTTGGCAACGTGCCACTGCTAAATGCTTTAATGTCTAAAACGGCTGTGTTGATGCGAGGATGGTCAAAACTCGTTGCCTGTTGTGCCTTATACCGGAGTGAAAGCAGGTCACAGACTTATGGGGTGCTTGGGAACAACAGCCGGGCGTAAGAGAAAGAAATTAACAGGCCCATCTGGGTGATGTGTTCTACACTTTGTATTGTTCATAAAGTATTATCAAGACAATAAAATGAAGAATGAGATGGACGGGGCAAGTAGCAAGCACAGCAGGGATAAAAACCGAATGTGGGGTTTTAGACGGGAAATGTGGTGAAAGGAAACCACAAAGCACATCTGGGCGCACATACTAGAATTACTTAACATTACAGCGGGCATCAAATACATAGTATATTACGATGGGGACTTGATATGGACGGCTTGGAACTGGGGTCAGTAACGATTTCTTGTGATTATGGCAATTATTATAAGGCTTCAAAAGGGCAGTGGAATTCTTAACTAGCTTCGTATCTATTATCTGGTGAAGCATCACTCCGCTATGGAGCTAGTTATATTGTTCAATTCTTTGGCTATTGATGGCCACCATAACAAAAATCTTTCAGCAGCAAAAAATAACTATGGGTAAACGGCCGCAGAAAATAATAATGAAGTTAGAATACCGAAGCTAATGGAATGAAGATGATAATGTTCTCGTTGCCTGCACATAGAGCTTTCACTGTGGAAAGGGCAATGTAGGGTATTATTTGCATGTTAATTAAAAAATTTTCGCCGTAGAAATATTTGAACTGTGACGCGTTTCCACATTGAATACAAGTACGTGATTGTAGAACTCTTAGTGTACTGTGGCAGCACAGAACGGGGTCCAGACAACTATGGAGTACTCTGTCCAAGTGGAGCGACGTACGGTAGCTTCAGTGCGTGATCACAGGATATATCCTGTGACATGATCATTATAGTCTAGGGTTTCCGAACAACTATTTCATAGTCCATTGCTTCATGTCTTTTCTGAGTGGAACAGAGACTTGCAAATGCATTCTCGTTGCATCCATGTGGTACAACAATCAGTGTGCAGATCTCCGTAAATATGGTCCAGTGACCGATCCCCTTACGGTCTCAAGCGAGAAAAAATTCGTCTTAAAGAGATTTCTGTTATCATGTGCAATAAAATCGCGCAGCTATTCTCCCATCATGTGAACAGCGACAACAAAATTTAGAGACCACCACGAATAACCAATTAAACCAAGGCAGTTCGCTCAAGTGGTAACGCTTAGGACTCTATCGAGAGGTGCCCCGTTCGAAGCTCGGGTGGCACATAAACTATCCTAATCTTAGGCCTTATGTAGTTTCCTCATTCCTCAAAGGTAACTGGTCGGATAGTGTCTTTAATTGGGCCAGGACCCCCTCCTATATCTTTTCCATATCTCCGACCTCTATCCAACAATTCGACATTACACAGGCGAATGTACTGATATCTTTGAATAAAATGTAAATACATAAAATTATAAACAAAGGAGAGAATATCTAACGCAACGCGGACATAAAGTGACACTTACTGTTGGTTACTCATTAGTACGACTCTGACTTTACAGCTGATTCGCAGAGGGATATCGGACCGTTAGGTGTTTAGGACCAGTAATCCACGTATTCCCTGTTTGAGAATAGGGTGCTGAGGAGAACATTTGGGCCTAAGAGGGACGAGATAACAGGGGAGTGGAGAAAACTACATAATGAGGAGCTTAATGATCTGTACTGGTCACCCAATACTGTTCGGGTGATAAAATCGAGAAGAATGAGATGGGCGGGGCATGTAGCGCGTATGGGTGAGAGGAGAGGTGTATATAGGGTCTTGGTGGGGAAATCTGAGGAAAAGAGACCACTTTGAAGACCCGGGCGTAGATGGGAGGATAATAATAAGATGGATCTTCAGGAAGTGGGATGTGGGGGTATGGACGGGATCGAGCTGGCTCGGGATAGGGAAAGGTGTCGGGCACTTGTTACTGCGGTAATGAACCTTCGGGTTCCAAAAAATGCGGGGAATTTCTTGACTAGCTGAAAACCTATTAGTTTCTCAAGAAGGACTCTTGCTGCATGGAGTAAGTAAGTCAGTGAGTCAGTAAATAAGTAAGTAATGGAGATATTCCAGTTAGAAGTAGCCCACAACCAGTTGAGATGCGGTCGTGGTTCGTGGGAGGCGAGTAAATTCTGTTAATAGACACAAAACTGTCTGTTGTGATGTCTGGTTCAGGCTTGTACAAATTTGACTCTAGGCTTGTTATAAACACCTAATAAATGTCGACCAATATAAAGTGTTCTTGCAGAATCTACATGCTTCTTCTGTAAGCCTCGTTCAGATACAAGAAGTTTCACCCACGCTATCAAGGCCAAGCTCTAGTCCTGAGTAACGATTAATAAGCAGGCCTTGGTGTGCTGTTCTTCCTACGCAAATTAACAAGCGTACGAAAGTTTGGTACATGAAACTATAATTAGATATATTATCTGATATCTAAATGGAAATTGGCACTCTGTACCGGATCTCCTACAACCGAATCCAATTCAACATTTACAATCAGTTACAGCATTTTTACAGTCAAGTTGTAACTGTTGCTACAGCACATAACAGCAGAAGGCTTTAAAAACAGTCACACTTCTGTGACAACGAAAGATAAAATATGACAAAAACTTTATAAATAATTTCCTTCAACGGGATGTCAATCCTAAGAATTTCCTTCAAGTGTCCCAGTCTACGGTGACTGAACTAAGAATTACAAACGATTAATTGTTAAATTATGTGACCCATTTTCATGCTTGGTTTCTGCCAGTGTTCATACTTATTCAGATCACGAAAACTTTTCCCTAAACAATCATTACATTTCCCACTGTTGCCCATTTGTAACTGTAAGCACATACACATTTCATACAGCGTTTCTGAGAGATTTTATGATCTGTATTCAAGTAAAGTTAGTTGGCATAGTCATACTGAAGGCCACATATCGTGTTCGCAAAACTGATACGTCTTATAAACTACAAAAGTCATATAAAAATTGCATCAATTTCCAGGATTTAATATTGCATGAAATTTCAGGACCCTACGACTTGTAGTGTATAATGTAGACTACACCAGTCGTAGGTCCCTGAAATGAAGTAGACTCTACACCACTTGGCGCTGGTTCCGCTTTGATCTTACAAATATCTGACACACATCATGTTTCTGATACTTAAATTGGGAGATTAAAATCCCATATAGATCTTGAATACATACAAAAATTAGAGAAAATCGGTCAGTTTCTTTAAAAAGATCAGGCGAAATGACAAACAAAGAACATTGCACGATACACGATAAACATGGCAGAACCACTTATTGTTTTACCAGTAAATGCAGCTAGTTAAACATAAGCAATGAAAAATGTCTTATGTCACGTACAATTTGGAGAGAAAAGAGTCGTTTAAGAAGGGTGCAGCATCACACGTCTGGGTAAACTAAAGCATTCACTTCAAAGCACACGTTTACTTTCTTGTGGAATATTCAATACAGAAATTCAAAGACAAAAGGAAAATTAATCACACTGTATAAAGTAAGGCGCACGGAATCTTTTGAGTCATTCACTGTAAATATTGCTGTTTCCTGAAACCTCGAACTGAAGTAGACAAATTCCTGTGACAGACAGTGTGAAAACAAAAAGCTATACTTTGCTTATTATTCGCCTTACTTAGGAATGTCATTCTTTTAGGATGTTTTCCGAAAGTTATTTTGCTCGCCAACAATTTTATAAACCTCTTCATTCCAAGAACGGCAGCGCTGAGTGATTCTATGCACGTGATATTTCGTTGTCCGACTTCATAGGACAGCTTACACAGAAGACTAACATTAAAATCACGTGCCAGTGCGTAAGCCATACAAAAACAGCGAGCGAGTGCAGGTTTCAGGTAACCGACAGCAAGCACAGGAGCTGGGGCGAGTGGAGGTACAGTTCCACTCATTCTTACTCTCCGCATTAGATGGGATGCTGGTCAACGCGCCGATCTGGACACTTTATCCCTGGTAGAAAGCACCGGTACACATTAAAGAGCAGACTGGGTGAGTCTCAGGGCCGCTATGGACGAATATGGAGAAGAGTAAGTTTCGCGGCACCCACAGTTCGAACTTCGGATGGTCCGGCCCGTAGCGAGTCGCTATACCGACTGCGTCATATGGCCCACTACATAAGGGGGCATTGTGGGTAATTTATTGGTAAAGCATTCTCACAGCTAAAAGAATAAGATACGTCACTGAAGTCCTGCTGTGATTGGATTTTACGGTGTTACATCAGTAATCATTCTAGCTTATGGGTGAAATAGGCCAAAGCTCGGTATTATGAACATGCATGTGCATCATAGCTATATTCACAAACACCGATAGAAATAACACGACGTTTAGCTCTTAACTTAAGATAAACTATGGCCAAAATACATCAGAGCTGCGCTTTTATGTTATGCCGAAAGGAATATGTAAATCTATGCACAGCAGTGAGTTACAAGCGTTCAACGTAAGTTCCAAAACAAACACGCGGGTTGCCCAGTAAACGAAGAAAGCCGTAACATCTAAAAATACACGTATTTATCCCCTCAAAATCCATACAGACGGAAAACCATCCAGTGCTTTAGCCTCAAGATACAGCGAAGTCCGGAACCGAGATAAAGAAACTAACAGGTTTCTGAAAAGGCAAACAGACTTGAAAAGAAGATCTGCTGCCAAGATCTTTAATATCGTAGGTTTCATTTTATTCCCATGGCGCAGGAGGGAGGGATGAGTTACTTGTGACGCACCCATCAAAACGCAAGTTTCACAAAAGCACATCAGTTCATCTCGGCCACAGTACACGACAACAAAAGGACTGTGTCTGATATTATTCTGCACCATATTCCACTTACTGATTTGAAAAAGTTCTTACGATGAACAGCAATGGTCGATAAATAACGGACGGATACAATTACTGGCGCTGGCTTCAGAAATTAAGACTTCGTTTTACATATTCAGCCTTGCTCTACCCGTATAGAAAGTACGATATTCCCATTTGCTATGTGGAAAGATTAGCGAAGCAAGAGAAGAAAGTGGACAGGAGAGGGAAAACGATAAAGGAAGAGGAAGAAATAAATAAGACATAAAAGAATAAAGGCAGGAAATAAACGATGAAAATAAAAATGCTTAAAAATAAGAACCGAAAATTCAATTCTCCTGGTGTTACGATTTGCCGTTGGGTAAGCAGTTACTCAACGACACGGTGTAACGAGAACCTCCTCCAAGCGGCACAGTGTTAACATCTCCGAAGAAATGAGTCTTTAGCAACACCGCTGCGCCAGCCTCAAATCTCGCACATGAGAACGGAATCCGCCACAGTTACATATGCCACAGAACAGAATAAATGTCCAAGGTTCAATTTCCGGCAGGGGTTAGGAATTTAACTTTCGCCATTGCCACTGACACTTTCGAATGTTCCTGTTCTTGACTCGGGGTGGGGCACACAGACCGTGTCCAGTAAGTGCCAGTACCGTCTGGTACTTTCTATAAAGGCAACTTCGCTTTGTACCATTTATCGCTGTAATACCAATAAGGCGGAGGGCCCCTGTCTGCCTGGACCTCCGCTAGCGTAAAGTTTAAAGCCACCTTCAAATTATAGGAACACATTTAAACAGACTTATGATAATTCCATGGTCCAGCTCACAAATCTTTCCTAGTACAAACCTAACCCTACCGCAAAAAAGAAAGAGAGAAAAAACAGACATATAAGTTCAATCTGACACAATCCCGTTCGATCCCAATTTGTGTTATTGCCTGAGGTGGTCTTGGCTGCAGGGTCTGTACTCCACATTTCTGCACCGCTGGAAGAAACAAGTGAGTTCTGACATCCAATTCATGTTCCAGACGATACACGAACTTACCGGTGGGCTTGCTGGATACAGAAAAGCTTACAAACAAAGTTACATAACGCCATTCCGTTCAGTGACGCTTATACAGAGCTTTTTCTTATTGCGGCTCTGAGGGTAGGAAAACACGATATCCGCCTGCCAAGGTGAGTTACGTGCCAAGGTCATCAGCTTATCAGCGCTTTGCAAGAACTGGAAGAAAATATTCGAATAGAAATTATGAATACTTCGAGAATGGAGCTCCGTCGTGAGTGAAATATTTTAGAAGTTACGAGGCCTACTAAGAAACTGGAGGTCAGCACTCTGAAATTCCTCTAGAAAAAAAAGTCAGTTCAACTGCAAGAGTAAAATGAAGACAGATGCTGTCTTCCTACGCGACAAAGCTCCCGTGACAGCTGTGATGCCCAGACAAGCGACAACTCTGAGCTGACCAGTGCGGCCAAAGGCCTCCCGTTTTTCGGGTTTATGAACTTTGTTTACGAAAGTTTGGCAAGG
>Ga0136643_10006634_pt1 | contig 16596 bp, 10 predicted proteins | sample TergutLab28metaG_FD_96883 | JGI IMG/M metagenome (GOLD analysis project Ga0136643, IMG submission 96883) | Labiotermes labralis P1 segment gut microbial communities from Petit-Saut dam, French Guiana - Lab288 P1 (version 3) (version 3) | ecosystem: Host-associated > Arthropoda: Insects >... | reverse complement strand
TCCTGAAGATGGACGTATTAACGTCTGAAACATGTTAAGCAATATATAATAAAGCAAGTGTCATCTAGTTGGTCAACCATTATTCAAATATCAAGATGATGCACGGTCCAATACGCATAAGATCTGTCAAGAACTGAAGAAACTATGTTGCTGCAAGTGTGGTTTCAGTGTGGGTTCAGCATGTGACACCACTCGCCAGGGATTATGGCAGTGCAGTATTCATTTGTGGTAGATAGAAAAAGTGAATATCATCTGCTGTATCAGACACAGTCACATTAAATCAAAGTGAAAGCTCTGGAAGTTAAAAAATTTCTGACACTAAATTTAAATTCACTATCTGTGGGAAAATTATACAGTATAATGTTTGTATGAGGCTTTAGTCAGGACCAGAAAAAATATTCACTAAATGCAGAAGCAAAGAATCAGGATGCCATTCATACTGTGCAGACAAGCTAGGCTGCTTCATATGATGAAACTGATAGCTGTGGAGTTGACCTACATATTTAATCATACCAGTGGTTACTTCATCACTAGTGTTCTAAATAACACAGTGAAAAGTAGAGATTCATTCAGAACACACAGATTCTTGAAAGTGCATATTGGTAGATCTTGAAGAATACAATTTTGAAGTAAAAGGTGACCAGGAGTCATTTTAGTTAAACTGTACACAAAACATGACATGTCAAGATAGGCTAAAACCACTGTAAATGGTGATACAGCAATTTAATAAATTATGATATACTCTAATATTAATGGTGATAAAAGTAGGTTATTGTTCCACATAACAGAAGACTCTGATTGGAAAGCTCTAACTAGAATCTCTCATAAGATCTGAAGCTTTCACAGCAATTATATGTAATTCAGTCTCAAACCATCAGCCATATAGGTGGAGTTAGCACCTAACATTTCACAGACTGTTTGTCTATGTCATATGGGGTTGATGTAATGAGTGATGTGGTTGGCATGTTACATTTGTACCCAAAGTATGCATTGGAGCTCAGTGTCCTGCCCAAGTACAGACTCCTAGGGTAACTGGGTGGAACCATAAAGTCAGTTATCACAGTCCATGTTGCTAAACGTGGACACTAGGGGATTCTGTCATTTGATCCTTCATTCTGATGTTTTCCACTGGCTATACCCACTGCAACATTTTGGTGGCTTGGTACTGTCAGCATCTTCAAAGTGATTCCTGTAACTCTGCTGGGGTTATTAGGATGCAGCTAGACTCTATTGTCTCCTGCACTACACAGTTCAAGGAGCCAGTCAGTCTAGCCCATACCTTATGTCTTCCATGCTTAACCAGTGCTCAGCCACCATCAATTTGTCTGTACAACAGAACCTTGCCAACTAGTATTTACTAGTGTTCAGGTTAAGGAACATAGGGCGTAATGACTGATTACTTGGCTCCACCCACTGCTTCCACTTGGGAAGGGCTCCAAAGAGTATACACTGGGAGTAAATACAGTGTATGGGCATGTCGCTCATCATATCCACCCCTAAGAATACAGAGTAACAAAAATGCTGTACACAAACACCGTCTTCACAGGACTTCACTCAAGAAGATTTCATTGCAAGGCAGTTGGAAATCGTAGTCAGTGTTATTTAAAAGTTCTAATTCATAAAATGTGGTAATCCTTTAAATGCAAGACAACCAAACGAACTGATAAAGACAGGTTATGTCAGGATCTAAACTTGCTAATGCTGACAGGCTATGTTTCTACTGTACACATTCATGTACATCTATGTTAAGGGATGACACAAAAATAGTAAATTATTTTACGTGCTCTTTCCTTATCTTGTTCACGAAGGTCTCTCTAGGTCAGGGAAATCCCCATGTAACATTTCTTCATTTAAAGTGTTCCCTCACTTAGCATTCAATTTTATGGTCATAGCTCCATATCAATGTTATTTCCATTCAACGTTTTCTTTGGTTTAATGTTCAAATCCATCGTCCATGGAGAAACATTAAATGGGGATCTAATTGGATGTTATGAAACAGCCTAGCAATTGAAAGGCTATGAAAAGTTTCAACGTGCTTTGCACATGTTCTAAGACTGAATCAGTTTTTATATTATTTTCATGAAACAATGTCTCTTGAGGCATTTCCACTCAACAAGACTCAGAACATACCGTCATGAATCCCAATAGGGATTAGTACCCCCAGAAATAGAAGAGCATTGCGCAGCACAAGCCTCCAGTCAGAAGGAACAGCATAAGGCATAAGAACAAACGTCAAACGATGCACTTCATGTGCCGCACACACAAAGATGAATGATGTGATCATCACATTCAGAACAGGGTATCCTGGTACCAACACCAGAACGCCATGTGTATCTGCTGCTAGCCATATGTGGTACTGACTGATAAACAGTTCAAGCGAGATTCGACCAAACCAGGCGAAGAAACTGGAGTAGCGAGTCCTTAGAACTCCAGATATGTTGCGAAGCACTATGTAGCTCACAATCTGCCAACATTACAAAACTAAATCTACATCTGTAATCAAAGCATAATTACTAACATTCTACAAGCTTCTTATAACAAGTTATTCATGAACTGATTAAACTGTGTTGAAGCTGACATTTACTGAGCTGGACCATCTGTCTGAATGACACCTGACAACTCACTGATGTGTTTAAAAACACCTACTTTTGGAACTTATCTTTTGCTGTTAAGTCCAGTTCACATATTAATACCTTATTACTCTAAGCATGCAAGCAAGGAAACAATCAATCAGCTAACCTACTCCATGGGGCACAGCCCTTCTTCAGAAACTAATGTTCATTCAACTAATGAAAAAAAAAATCTTTTATGAACATGAAGGTTCAATATCATGTTCACATCCTCACATTCTAGCTCTTCTGAATATACACTTTCATACTAGCCTCAAATCTTCCCTTCTCCCAAGTGGTCTCCTCTTTTTCAGTTTTTCCTACTACAATAACAAATGGGGACCCATATGGGAGTGTGGTGTGAAGGTACATGATACCTAATAAGATTTTCAACAGGAAGATGAAAATCTACATACCTCTCCACTCCTACCCCACTCTTGCCTACTAGCAGTGAGTCCTGTTAAGGTCAGTAACCCATGCTAAGGTTGAGGTAACCAACCCCTTCGACAGCATGGGTCACCGAGTAGAAAGAGCAAGGGGGTCTGATGAACCTGATCATAAAGGTCTATCAGATAGGGTAGGAGGGACCCTTGAGCTTGGTTGCAACCCTCCTAGGAGAAGGACACTCCAAAATCAAACTAAGGGTAGACAATGCTCTGGAAGCTGTGGAGAGAGCAAGTTGTATAAGGGAGTAAACCCTGATCAAAAATCCTGGCCCTTCTGGTTAAGGGTTTTACGATGGGCTAACCCCCCCAGCTAAGTAAAAATATACGGTTACAAATTTCTCAAAGGAGCCTCAGAAGGAAGGGATAACTGATGATGAATGGACCTGGAAAACAAATATAAAAATTGGAATGTAAGAAGCCTAATTTGGTCAGGAGCGCTAAAAGTGCTCCACAATGAATTGCCAAATTTAGACTTCGATGTAGTAGCGCTTCAGGAAACTCAGTTGGAAAGTGGTATCCAAAAATCTGATAACTTTGCTTTATTCAGTAGTGGATTAAAAAGTAAAAAACATGAATTTGGTTGCGGGTTTTACGTAAGTGGTGAATTTTTAAAATATGTTAAAGATTTCAAAATTATAAATGAAAGAATATGCTGTTTGAAATTAAAAGCTAAAGGGTTTTCATGTACTCTGATAAATGTCCACGCACCAACAAATGAAAAAATTGAAGAGATAAAAGAAAAATTTTACAATTTATTGGAGCAAAATATAAATCAAATAGCTAGGTCAGATATCAAAATAATACTTGGAGATATTAGTGCATAAGTTGGTAAAGAATGCATATACAAACCCACCACTGGCAATGAAAGTTTACATAATGAAACTAACAAAAATGAAATAAAAATGATTCGGTTTGTGATATCTAATGGTTTAAATGTAAGAAGCACAACGTTTCCATATAAAAATATTCACGAGACATGGTATTCAGCAGACGGCAGGACAGCGAACCAAACAGATCATGTATTAAATAGCAACAGATTCAGGAGTGCAATAACATACATCAGAGCACTAAGGGGACCAGACGTTGGATCAGATCATAACTTACTGAAGATAAATTTTAAAATGAAATTAAGGGTAAAAAACTGGAAATAAATATAATGAGAAAAGAAAAATGGTGAATACGTTTCAAAATCCAAAGTGGAAACAAGAATGTGCTATAGATATTAATAATGAGTTTGAAACACTGGAAAATTTGGACGATGAAGATAGTATTGACAATAATATTAATAAAAAATGGGAAGACATTAAAGCAATAATAAAGGAAACTAAACAACTGCTTATAAAAAGGGATGAAGGTGCAGAAACATTTAAAAATAAATGGTACAATGAGGAATGCAAATTTGCAATAGAAAAAATGAAAGCAAGAGAAAAGTGGTTGATAAAAGGAAGAAGAGAGAAGGAAAAGCAGGAGTATCACCATAAAAGAAAAGAAGCTCACAAAATAATTAGGAATAAGAAAAAGACATACATTAAAAATGTAACAGAATCAATAGAAGAAGATCAGAAGAATAATACCACAAGGAAAATGTATCAAACATAAACCAATTTATGAAAGGATATCAACATAAATTTAGCATAATTAGGAACAAAAAAGGAGAATTGGCAATGAATACAAAAGAGAAAGCAGAAATATGGAAAGAATATTTTGACAAATTACTGAACACAGAAGAACCAAGGGAATTAATTAAAAAAGGAAATAAAGATATTAGCGAAGTTGAAGTAGAAGAACTCACTATAAAAGATGTAATAAAGGCAATAAGAAACTTAAAAAATAACAAGACTGCTGGAACTGGTAGAATAAATCCAGAATTAATAAAATACGGAGGAAATAAACTACTGAATAGAATGCATGAACTAGTAAGACAAATCTGGGATGAGGAAAGGACACCTGAAGAATGTAAAGAAATAATAATAGTTCCTATACACAAAAGAGGAGACAGAGATAGGTGTGAGAATTACAGGGGAATAGCACAGGGAAATGCAGCTTACAAAATTTAGTCGAATATAATATTGGGAAAAATTAAACCATGTACGGAAAAAGTTATGGAGGACTATCAGAATGGATTTGGAGATGGAAGATCTGTAATTGACAACATATTTGCACTGAAAATAATAAACTAGAAACTTTGGGAGTATAATCAGAATGTACAATATTTATTTATTGATTTTCAAAAGGCATATGACTCTAGACATAGGGATACACTATGGGAATGTAAGAAGGAATTCAAAATTCCTGCTAAATTAATACATATATGTAAAGCATGTACAAAAGACAAGAAGTGCAGTTAGAATAGAAGGAACATTGTCATTTTTTTTTTTTGAAAATAAAAGAGGCTTGAAACAGGGTGATCCTTTATCACCAACATTATTTAATTTGGCATTACAAAAAGTTATACAAAGTATAAAAATGGCTCCTAGTGGTATAAAGATTGGCGAAGAACAATTGAATGTATCAGCATATGCAGATGACATTGCATTAATTGGAAAAAATGAAATAGAAATAAGACAACTTTTTGTAGAAACGGAAAACAGTGCCAGAAAGTTCAGACTGAGGTAAGCCAAGACAAGATGAAATATATGTTAGTGGAAAAGAAAAACAGTTTTAAGAAAAATAAAATAGGACACTTGAAAACAAAAAAATTACAAATTTGAAAGAGTGGAAAATTTTAAATATTTAGGAGTTATACTTAATGAAGATAACAATAACCGAACAGACTTGCTAGAAAGAATAAAAAATGCTAACAAAACATACATTATGCTACAACATTTTTTAAAAATAAAAACATATCAAAGAAACTAAAGTTAAGACTAAAGAACACAATAATAGACAAAATGTTAACATATGCATCAGAATCTTGGGCACTAACAAAGAGAGATAGATAACAATTGAACATTTATGAAAGTAAAGTGTATAGAAGAATTTTAGGCCCAATATATGACGATGAAAAAGAAAATTGGAGGATATTAGCCAATAAAGGAATTTATGCAAGTGTTAAAAAAAACCTACCCCAATAGAGACAATAAGGTTAAATAGATTACATTGATATGAATATGTACAGAGAATGGATGAAAATAGAATTCCCAAAAGGGTATTACATATGAATTTGGGAACAACAAGATTGAGAGGTAGACCAAGAAATAGATGGCAAGATGAGGTGAGACAGGTTGGAAGAATAGTTGGTGAAGAAGGGTGGCAGGAAAAAGTTTGTAACAGACAGGAATGGAAGAAGCTCCTGAGAACAGCAAGGAATCGTCACATTCTGCATATGCCCATGGAATGAATGAAAATGCAAAAAGAATTTTTCAGCTCTGCTATTAATGTCACACAACCCACCCATTTCATCTTCCTGTTTTGATCCCCTTAATAATATGTGGTGAAGAGTATGTATTACATATGTTATGTTTAAATTAAAGAGTGCCTCATTATAAAATTTTCTTCACCCTCCTGGCACAACATCTTTTTGTTTAAATATTATCCGCAGCACTGTTCTCAGATACCTTCAATTTGCAACGCTCCCTTACTTGTTTAGGATTCATTTTAATAACTTTCATCCCATCTATGCCTAGCCAAACCAAACAGTCTTTTCTTTTGGGTTTTCCAACCCAAAATAATATATACTGCACAATTAAACCTTTCTCAATAGTTGACAACCCACCTAATTTAAACATGTTACATAGCAAAATGATCTGGGTCACTCCAGGCCTGTAATGGGATTGCTTTACCTTTTACCTTTTACATAGCAAAATGACTGTTTGTAATTTTGCTCTGATCTATGAGCAAGGTAGTTGTTTGTATACAACTTATACATAAACATAACTTATATTACAGCTAGAACCACACAAATGAGACTTCTGTGATTGAAAGGTAAGTATTAATATGGCTAGGAATGCCTCCGTATTTGTTCATATTTGTGTCTTTACAACCAGACAAGGTATCAGGACGAAGCAAAACTTAAAATATAGGATAGGACAAGTACTTTGTTTCTACACCTCATTTTCCATGTAGGCTGTTACCAACTGTTTTCCCATAGCAGCTTGAACTTCTTCATTACATGTGAAATGATTCCTTTGAGTTGTTTCTTTAGAACTGCAAACAACTGGAAGTCAGATGGTGCCAAATCCAGGCTGTAGGGAGCATGTGGAACAACTTCATATATGACGCTCTCTATCACCACTAAAGTGGCAGAAACAGTGTGGGGTTTTGCATTATCATGTTGAAGAAACATCAGTTTTTTTTTAATATATACTGACAAACGTGACTGAGTCATTCTGTAAATCTTGTTGGGGTCTTCACATAATACTCTGAGTTGATTTTCGTACCTTTGACTATGTACTCCTGGTGGATGATGCCTCTGTAGTCCCAGAAAATGTTAAGCATCACTTTCCAGCTGAAGGTTGAGTCTTAGAATTTTTATTTTCTGGGAAAAGTGGGGTGACAATATTCAAGTGACTGGCCTTTCAATTCAGGTCACAGTGATGCACCCACCTCTTGTCCCCTGAGACAATGCTGTGCATAAAATCATTACTCTCACTTTTGCAGCCAGCAGGTAATTGCTCTCAGCCTTGCTCTCTTCATTTCAGGTGTGCAATGACATGGCACCCACCAAGCACTCACCTTTTTTGTGACCCAAACCCGCAACAATCTCACTGACACTAATGACACCAATGTTTAACTTTTATGCCAGGGCTGTCTTAGAAATTCATTGATTTTCTTTAGTAAGTTTGTCAGCTTCTTGCCTGTTCAAATAGTGAGTTGCTCTGACTGCCCTTTTAGACCACAGCTGGTCATTTGGGTCCAAATTTCTGCCACTATCCCTTGATTTTCTCACCCAGTGATGCACAATTCATATGTCCACAGTATCTTCACCATAGAAAGCCAATAATCACCAATTAATTTAAATGGAAGTTTCATGTTTGTGTGTGTCAAAAACTCAGCAGCAGCTCGCTATCTGATGTGCTTTCATGGCATTGAGAACAAGTAATCCATTTTGAACCACAAACAATGCAAACCACTGTCTTCCAAGCTGTACTGCACACCAAACTGAAGGACAAGGAACAACCAACAAGTTGGGATGCATATCACTTCAAATTCACACTGCTTGGTTGAGATAATTATGTGAAGCCACTACTTTTTGAATAGCCTGTGTAATATCCACAAAATAACTGACAGACAATTAATCAAAAATTGTTTGCACTGAGTATAATAGGCATTTCAAACAAAGAAAAATTTGGTATATTGCATGCTGATGGTACCTCTATGCCTACCAGATGTCTTAGTAACCACATTAGCATGTAGCTACTCTGCACCTTACAATTTCCTATCACAAAAAATAGTAATATGCTGAAGATGCACTCTTCAAAGGCCCAAATATTACACATGGCAACAGACTTTCAAAAAAGAGGCTACAGTTGTTAAGACAACCTTAGTGTAAAATGAGAAACACCATCAACAAAATGTGGAATATACATTTATGTATAAACCAACAAAAGCACACTGAAAAAATATGCTTTATCATGCATTAATATTCACCTACATGTTTCACTTGCTTTTGTGACCAACTTCAAGGTGTCACCACAAGAATAATGATAAAATGTGAATATTAATGAATGATAAAGCCTATTTTATCAGTGTGCATTTGTTGGTTTATTACAATGATGTAAATATTCCTTAATGTATGGATATGGAACATATAAAATGTGGAATATACATTTAAATTTCCACTTAAATACAGTAAATAACAAACCATTCCAGCTGCATATGTGGCATTTTAGAGATGGTGAGTATAAAAAAATGCATATTGCTATTAGAAGGTAACAGTGTCATATATTTAAAAGGTTGTATGTGACTACTTCATAACCTACTAGAAATATGCTTACAGCTGACTGAATCTACACATCTACACACCCTGAAAATCAAAGTATCAAATCCAAAACATAAAACATGTTCCATGCAATAAGACAATAATGTACAAGATATCAATCCTTTAAAATTAAATTAAATATTAATACACGTACTTTCCACAAATATTAATATACAGGACCAGTAAATGATTCAGAATACCAAACAAATAAATAGAAAATAAAAATATTACATGTGCAGATGGGTCATTAATGTGACGACTTGATGCAAATGACAGTAGAAAACTGAAATAAACAATGTAAATTAGTGCAGTTAAAGTCACTAAACATGCCATGAAAATATATTGGGAGTAGAGGTATAGTTTCACTCATTCATAATATCAGCACTAGAAGGGAAATAGACCACACATATGCAGGGGGGGGGGGAGACACAAAATGGAAGCAAGTAAAATGACAGTTTCCCACACTGCACACCATGCACAGAAACTGACCACAGGACTCTATTAGTAATTTATAATTCCTGACAATCCCATAAAACAAACTGAAACATGATACAACATAGGGATCACATGCTCTTTCTGGAACATGTTTCATGTGCACAATGCTGGGACATGTGTGATTATCATTCATTTCTTTTTCAAGATGTAAGAAAGGGGTGAGACTGCGTGCATTGCTACTGTGTCCTCAAATTGATTTACTGTACCACCCCAATGGCCAATGAAAATGAAGCACAGGTGGGATAACAATTGGCAAAGGAAAACATGAAGAAAGACATGTTCCAGTGCCAATTTATCTACCATAAATTCCACATTAACTACTCTAGACTGACCTAGGACCCCAATGGTGATAAGTCATTGCCTAAATGCCTGTGCTATGACACACCCTCATCCTTACATTACTGGAGTACGAGAATAATTTGCCTATGTTGATAAGCATGTCATGAAAAACCACTTACAGGCACAAACACTGTGTAGGAATGAATCTCATTACATTCAAGCTTGTTGCGGCACAGGAATGAAAATGTTGTGTAACTGCCCATGCCAATGATAGATGCCAGGGTTGCTGACAATGCAATGCCTGGCGAAAAGAGGTTGCTGTGGTTGTTGTCATCAAGGAAATTATATCGCTGTGCCAGCAGGTATGCCACTGCAAACACCATCCCATATGATATGCTGCAATGCAGAGAAACACACTGGCTTACAGTACAAAACAATGGGACCTGGATAGCTTGACATACACACACACACACACACACACACACACACACACACACACACAGATAAAACATAGTTGGGATGGTGAGTAGAAGACAGAAGCCTATCACATGGTCAACTTGATCACTGACTTCACACTGTGGTGTTCTTCCTCTGGCGATATGTGAAGAACTACATGTGCTGAATACTGCCACCCAACATACTAACAAAAGCTACCAGACTGACACCACACATGTTAGACCATTCATGTGCAATTTATCTGTTAAAGCTATAGCTCTGGACATGAAGGCATTGAAGCTTACACCCAACAGTCTGGTGGTTGCAGAACACGAATGACTTGCTTAGAAGCTCTCAACAATTAGTGTTTAAATGCCTATATAAAAATATAAGAGATTTAAGGTCTTATTCAACCTTACTCTTTCTACATTTATATAAAACCACTACAGGCAAATTTACAGATTATCAGAAAGCATAAAATAAAGTTCTATATAAGGGAAGCATGTGTATGATGTGAGTACACATTATGAATTATATTTTCTGTAGTTACTGTAATAAATATGGTGTCAGGTAAATTTTCTGTACCTCCACCAGTTATCCATTACGCATCTTAATCCCATTACACCACAACAAATGTTCTCGATTTAACAGACAAATGCAGAAATTGAAAATCACCTTATGTAATTCGTCACAAGTGGATCACATACCAGATCAAAGGAACAACAATGCATGTTAAGGTAAAGTATTTGTACAGAAAAGTATTACTATAATTTATCATCAATGGTTTCATTCCTACATCACTCTCAGGTGGAAACCAACTGATGAACATCTTATGCTACTTCAAAATGTGGGCCCATAACACTCACCTGTATCGATCCAGTTTCCATCTAAACCACCATTCATGTATATCATCATCTGTCGTCACAAATAGAGCTTTCCATGGACGTGTGACAAACACCTTTTCAAAGAAAACCTGAAATTAAATAAAAAAAAAGCACAAGTCCATGTTTAAAGCAACTACAGACAACACTGGTCAGCCAAATAAAAAAAATCTATCCCTGTTAAAATTCACAGTGATTCTAATAGTTTTGACATTGTTGAATCAGAATATGATAACCAAATTGCCCCATTACCCACCAACGTTAAGGAAGAGAGGATTAAATTAAAAAGCTGTGTTTCTAGAAGAAAAGTAATATAAAGGTAAAAGTAAAGTGATCCCATTACCGGCCCAGTTTGGCCCAGAGGGTGGGTAGAGGTATAGCTCTACTCTTCCATGACCGTGGCACTAGAACAGGGTGAGTGGTCAGCAGCACACCATGGCCGCACTTTACCCCGGGGAAGACCCGGTACTCATTTTACAGGAGACTGGGTGGGTCCCAGGGCTGGTCCGTACGGATGGAAAATCTCGTCCCCACCGGAATCCGATCCCAGACCATACAGCCCGTAGTCAGTCCCTATACTGACTGAGCTACCCAGCCCACAAAAAAAAAAAAGTAATATATTGGTTGCTAATTACAATATACAGAATCAAATAATGAACTATGTCTCTATATACAGTATCCTAACTAAAAAAAAAAAATTCACTAAACATGCACTTCATCTTCCTTTGCCTCTTATTTTTGCCAGTTGCTGTCTCCCTTATAAGACTCCAAAACCAGTCAGCCAACATACTTGGACTCCATCTTCTACTGCACCTCTTTTCAATTTGGGAAATATCCTGATGGAACTAATCACTATGTTCATCGGAGACAGCTCCCATGTTTTCAGGAAAAAATCCACAAGGGAATGCAGAAAATGAAGTTTCAATAGTACTGCCTATGATGAAATTAGTTCCTGCAAAATTTCACAGAAATTTTCGGCCTTTTCTTCGCCTAGAAAGTTTCTGAAGATGTTTTCAAATGACTTCCAGGCTCTTCCTTCTGTAGAATTTAATTCTGTACTGAAGTATTGGTCTTCGAATAGTTGTGCAATTTGTGGACCAACAAAAATTTCTTCTTTCACCTTGGTATCACTTATTTTGGGAAATTTTTGCCTTAAATAGGCAAACCCCTGCTTTATTTTTCCATTGCTTTCACAGATATTTCTATCAAACCGAGCTTGATATGTAACGGAGACAAATTGATTTTTGACTTATCCCCTGAAGCAGGAAGTGCCACATTTTTCTGACCTGGTGTTGTTTCTGAATGGAGTGGCCATTTTTTTTATTCTGTGGTTGCAGTCCATTGCTCAGCTGTTCCAGTCACATTAAAAGCAACAGGATTTAGTGTATCTGCCTTGCAGGGCAGTCAGCATTGCTATAACTTTTAGGTCAGCATATTCATTCTGCCTGTGTTCTTCTTAGCATATTTTTTGCAGCATAACCTGAAGGTTCTCATATATTTCTTTCATATGAACTGCATGAGCCAGTGGGACAGAAGGGAACTTATTTCCATTGTGGAGTAACACCATCTTCAAACTGACCTTAGATGAATGAATGAAAAGCCTCCATTACCCAGAGGTGTGTTCAAGTTGCAATTCTTCCATTAAATCTTGAATATTATTTCACCATCCACTGAGTAATATGTTGCTATGTCTGATAGCCTCTTCATACAAAATGAAACTACTGCACCTTTCTCAAGAAGATTCCAATTCTTAAGCTGTGATCCAAGTCGATGAGCCTTTGTTTTGTTGCTGTGTTGGTGTTTAACATCCCTTTAATTTGCAAATTAAAAGGATGCTAAACAGCTGGAAGGAAGCCTTTTCAGTTTGAGATATAGTCTGAGGCAATATCACTCTAGGCATTTAAGTGACTTAAATAAGTAAAAATAAATGAACAGCATAAACAACCTTTGGCCCAGCCCCATATTTCAGTTTTCGGCCATTCAAATGAGATAACAACTGGTATCATCCAAATGGAGGGTGATATAATTTTATGCACACATTTGAGTTTGTAAGTCTATTTCCAATAAAAATCTACCAAAATGATTTCAAGGAGAAAATTGATGCCAACCAGTGTAATTACTGCCTGCCACAACAGTGCACTCATAAAGCAACAAGATATAGGCTGGACATCCAAGGTTAAATTCCTACAGAGATTAAGATTTTCACAATCATGTCCAGATAAGGCCTGGTGTTTACCCAGCCTCATATCTCACAATCACCTATGGCAAAGTGTGGCCTTCTGTTTTTTTCATCTTTATGAAACATCTTGGAATTCTTGCACATACTATGGTAATAGGCAAGTTAATGAATTTATAACAGACTTTCTGTTCATGACTATTCACCTCAGACATGTAGAAAATGGTGATGACACTGAACAAGCCTACAAATTTGAGCACCAAGTAGAGGTACTGCAGTGGGTTGCTCTCAGAGGTGGCGGCAGTGACTTGTGGTGGAAGTGCCAAAACAAGATACACCACAAGAAACCAGAAGGACACCAGAGGCACAAAGTAGTAGAACTGGTATGGGCGGTTCATACACAAGCACAATGTGACTGTCATGAAGTTTAGTCGGAACAGAACCTGCCAACAGAAACACACTATAATGTAGTAATGTTATGCTGCTGCCTGGTCAAACATAGGAACCCATATTTTGCGTGGAAACACCCACATGGCATGCTGACTGTCTTAATGCATTATGTAACTTCTGTCTACACCATAACATGTTTCATGAAATGCTATATATACTAAGCAAAGCAGCAAAATTGCTGATCACAGATCTCGACGATCTTCGTGTCATGCCCACCATATTTCTCAAAAATGATTCTGCACCTTGTCTTCTTCATTTCCATGGCTGCAAGGTAGAGACTTGAGATCAAAAGACATGCAGTAAACAAAAGAGAAAGATTATTGCTGGACCACTCCAAACATGATATTCTTACACTCAATCCACATGTTTAGATATTATACCTAGTTGTTGATGATGTGTTTCACATGTACGAACTGAATATATGACAATATGCAGAAATTCATTTATGTTGTTCCTCTCCTCACAAGAAAGAGAGATGGTTCATGAATTATGTGATGAAATATGCTATGTCAAAAATACAAAGTATGATGTTTTTTTACAACAGACAGACAGTATCATTTATTATTTCAAACCATATCAAAGCAGCCAAAAGTACGGAGACTTACCCATAACATCCCCAAACAATAAGCAGCATTAAACAAGACTTAAAAAGAGCTTGGAAACTAGCTCAGTGGAGCACCAGCCTTACCTCAACCATCCTCTGCAGCCCACAGCTTCCAAAGTGTCAGTATGAACTGAATTTGAAGCCCCTTTTTTGTAAGAGATTTTGCCACTACTCATCATACAGCTTAGTATCATCTCTAACAACCCACTAGCATAATTTACAAACAATACCTGGAAGAAGCGGACCAGCCCTGCATCACCACGCTGCCAGAAGTAGCAGAAATGCCCATACCCAGACAAGAACAGGTATGCAGACACAAGAACACGGATATGCATATAGATTGGTAGAATGCCACTGGCACCTGTCATGTGATAGATGAGGATCACCAACTGCATCCACCCTACAGAAAACATTAAAATGCAGACTTTAACAAATGCACTATCTCCTAACTACAAAATAATGCACCTAGTTCTCAACTAACCAACAAAAATAAGTGCCATTTATAAAATTAATGAAGTTTCTTGTTTAATAAGCAAGTTAACCACTCAACTAACTACCTAGGTAATAATCAACAAGCTAACATATGAACAAACTCTACAGCACCGATCCCTTTCGAGCAAACGATAATCACTCAGCTGATTAGGCCATTATTTGTTCTTGGGAAGGGACCACTATCAAGTTTACATGCCACAACCCATTTACCTAATGTAAAAGGTAAAGTCACCCTGGTGCTTAATTAAGCACAACATGAAAATGTATGGGGAATGGGGGCAGACCTCCAAACATTCTCAACCATGGCACAAGCTGAGGATGAGTGATCAGTTTTATGCTATTTATCCAGTATTTGGTATTATCTATCTATATGCCTGCCTGCCTGCCCGCCCGCCCGCCCGCCTGCCTGTCTGCCTGCCTGCTTGTGTGTCTATCTACCCACCCACTCAGACAATTCAAGTTCCATTAAAATCTGACGAAAATAACAGGTACTTTACATTAAGACCAATGCACATTTATAATAACATCTCGCTTAATCTTTGTAGAATGAGAAACGTTTCAGACCAAAGTTGCAGACAAAGTTAAACATGCATTTTATGTTCCAATAACTTTTTTTTAAAATCATGCCTTTTATGAGATGATATGGAAAAAATTGTACAGCCAGACAGGCCACAGATGAAAATATGGCACATGAGCATCTCATGCTGGATACCTAGGCCTACAAACAAACACACTCAGAATATGTAATGCTTATTGCCTTTCCACTCCAACAATGGTCATGCAAATACATCTCAATGTTACATTATATGTACACTGCCTGTCGTGATATTTAATCACATACACAAAACTACATTGAACTGTAAACCTCCACTATATGTAAATTTCGCCACTAACCTATTACTTGCAATTTAAATTATAAATATTCTCCTAAAAACTTTCTTTCTAAACACCCAAACTTCTCAACTGCTCTTGCATTGTGGGAACAAGTTCTATATCCAGATAAAAATAGAGTAGAATTTTAGTTATATGATATTACATTCCAGGTGCCTGACTTTCAGCATCTCCTGTAGCACAACAGCAATATCAAAAACAAACAACATACACATAATACAAAGCACATTTTACATGGACCCACTGTAATAGTCCAACTTTAACGTGTTCAAACATTTAGTAAGGAGCCATTTTGATGTTTGTGAAATGTCACCAGTATACTAAATCGGAAACAGATGAAGTAAAATTATCCCTGAAGTGACTTTTACACCTTTCTTTAAACTAGTGGGTAGTCTTCACAAGACGTCTCCTCACCTTTCCACTCATCTGTCTGATCACGATGCAGCACCTTTGTAAAGCGACTGTCTTCAGTGAAGAAAAGTCCAAGTGCAAACACATACCCAAAAGGCAGCCAGAAGCTGACCTGACTAAAATATTTGTTCTCTTTCATGAAGAAGTTTGTTCTGAAAACATAAAATGGTTTGATAATACCACTGCTAAACATTACTTTTCACCACACCATGAAAGTAGGTATGTCAATCACATCTTGGCCTGATACAGATAAGTGAGTGAAACTTCGTCACACCAAGACAGCACAACAACATAGGCATGCCAGTGATCTTACAGCCTGAACTTCACTGTCACATAAAGTAATTATACAAAATGACAGCAAGTTTTTGCAACTTGGCTATACCAAGCACAGACCCACCAGTCTCTGCCTCTTACTTAAAATCATTAAAGACCTTCCACCTTTCCAACACAATTAAACGCCATAAAAGCAATCACCAGATGGAATAACAATATTCAAAAGCAGCTGGT